>Ga0115012_10001117_pt1 | contig 15442 bp, 12 predicted proteins | sample TroAtlMetagenome_FD_88706 | JGI IMG/M metagenome (GOLD analysis project Ga0115012, IMG submission 88706) | Marine eukaryotic phytoplankton communities from Atlantic Ocean - Tropical Atlantic ANT10 Metagenome | ecosystem: Environmental > Aquatic > Marine > Oceanic | place: Tropical Atlantic...
GATTAGCTAATAACGAATACTCTTTGAGAAATTGTTCAAAATTAATCCAAAATTTATTTGGGTCTATATCGAGACCTTCAAGTACGTCGTTTTCAATAAATGAGGCTAAAGCAGAATCTACGCCAAGTGACCCTTTACTTACTTTTGATGAGTTCATGTATCCCTCGCATTCTAATCAAGTCTTACGTTAGCGCTTGATGGGATATGTGTCAGAACTGTTCTTCTTCAGTGCTGCCTTTTAGCGCCAATGTGCTTGCTGTTCCGCCAGATATCACTGTCGCTACCTGATCGAAGTACCCTGCTCCAACTTCACGTTGATGTCGCGTAGCGCTGTAGCCGTCATCTTCCATAGCAAACTCTCGTTGTTGCAGTTCGACATAAGCGGACATATCCCTATCTGTATATGCCTTTGATAGTTCAAACATTGAAGCGTTCAGTGCATGCCACCCAGCTAACGTTATGAATTGGAATCTGTACCCCATGGCACCGAGTTCTCTTTGGAATTTCGCTATGGTGTCATCGTCAAGAGCTGCTTTCCAATTAAATGAAGGGGAGCAGTTGTAAGCCAGCATCTTGTCTGGGAATTCTGCCTGCATGGCTTCAGCGAAACGTTTTGCTTCAGCTAGATCCGGTGTGCTTGTCTCGCACCAAACAAGGTCAGCGTACGGGGCGTAAGCTAGTCCACGAGAAATGGCTGCATCCATGCCGTTCTCCACGTGAAAGAATCCTTCAGCTGAGCGTTCACCGGAGCAGAATTGCTGATCTCGTTCATCAATGTCGCTGGTTAAAAGTGTTGCTGCTAGTGAGTCGGTTCTAGCAACGACAATTGAAGGAACATTCATGACGTCTGCTGCTAATCGAGCAGCCGTTAGCGTACGAATATGTTGTTGGGTCGGGACAAGCACTTTTCCGCCCATATGCCCACACTTCTTTTCACTTGCTAGCTGGTCTTCCCAGTGCACACCAGCTGCCCCAGCTTCGATCATTGATTTCATGAGTTCAAAAGCATTGAGTGGACCCCCAAAACCTGCTTCAGCGTCTGCAACAATTGGAACAAGCCATTCGCGATCTCGATTGCCTTCGCTCCATTCGATTTGGTCTGCTCTTCGTAAAGCATTATTTATTCTTCGAACTACTGTGGGTACTGAATTCGCTGGATAGAGACTTTGGTCCGGGTAGACCTGTTCTGCTAGGTTCGCATCACCGGCTACTTGCCATCCGGAAAGGTATATAGCTTCAAGCCCGCCTTTTACCATTTGGACTGCCTGGCCGCCTGTGAGTGCACCCATGGCGTGTGTGTAGGAATTATTGTTTAACTTTTCCCAGAGCTTTTCTGCACCCTGACGCGCAAGACTATATTCGACATCTACAGAACCACGGAGGCTAATAACTTCTTCGGCGGAATAGTCTCTGACGACTCCATTCCACCTAGGATTTTCTTGCCATTCTTTATTTAATTCATCAACTTGTTGTTCAAACGATTTAGACATCTGATTGTCTCCTATATGTGGGAATAATCTGCGTATACACGATGCGTCAGAACAGCAGCAAAATCAACCTAATTAGCGACTAAATATTACACTTTTTAGTCATACGGCTAAAAACTACCAAAATTATCAACTAGAAGGTAAGATTATTGTTGATTTGGAGGTCAGTTACGTGGACTCATTAGTCTTTGGTCAAAGATTAAAGCATTTTCGGAAAAGGAACAACTACACCCTAGCTCAGCTCGGTGAAATTGTTCGTAAACCTGCACCATATCTTTCGCAGCTTGAAAACGGGCTCGCTGAGCCACGAGTCAGCTTTGTACGCGAGTTAGCAGCGGCGCTCGATTGCACTCCAGCGGATTTATTGGACCCGGAGCCGCCGAGCAGAAGAGCTGAATTAGAAATAACGATGCGACTTCTTCAAGATCAACCTCAGCATAAGCAAAGAAAATTGCCATACATAAAACCATCAACAAAAATGCCTGACGAAATCTTAGAACACATTATTGGTTTATATTCGGCTTTAGAAGAAGACAATACATTCAGTGTGTCGAATCAAAATACGCCCAAGAATATTGCACGTAATTCAAATAAGGATCTTCGAAGCGAAATGCGCAATAGGAATAACTATTATTTAGAAATCGAGACGGTGGCGACAGATATTTTGAAATCAGTTGATTATCCAGGGTCAGGGCCGGTCTCTGAAAGAATCCTCATGGATGTGTGCGATTATTTTGGCTTCTCGGTGAAACGGGCTGAGAACATCCCTCATTCGACAAGGTCAATCACTGATCAGAGGGAAAAGATCATATATATCCCTCAAAGGAATGATCTCTCGACTCGGGCATCTCGTTCAGTGGTGCTCCAAACTCTTGGCCACTATGCATTGCAACACGAAGTTGCAAATGAAATTGGCACGTACCTTCGTCAGAGAGTGGAATCTAACTATTTTGCAGCTGCAATTCTTGCGCCCGAAAAGCCCGCAGTGAATTTCTTGAGAAACGCTCAAAAGTCGATGGATATATCAGTCGAAGATCTACAAGAAATATTCTATATCTCTTACGAGATGGCAGGGCACCGACTCACTAACCTAGCTACGCAGCATCTCGATATTACATTGCATTTCCTCAGATCTGATGATGAAGGCGTCGTTTGGAAGGCTTACGAAAATGATGGAGTTCCACTTCCGCAGGGAACAGACGGAACAATAGAAGGGGAACATTTATGTCGAAATTGGGGAACCCGCCAAGCGTTCCACATACAAGATGCCTTATCATTGCACTACCAATATACCGATACCCCATCGGGGGAATACTGGTGCGTCACGCATGTGGAAGCAGACAGAGTCCCTCATCATGCAGTAACGGTCGGAACAACTGCTGATCAAGCAAAATGGTTTAGGGGGAGCGATACAAAACGTTTTTCGTCATCTCGTTGCCCCGAAAAGGATTGTTGCAACACCCCAAGGGCTAGTGTCAGACAGCATTGGCAGGGTGTAGCGTGGCCCTCAGCACGTGATAGAAGTAACGTGACCTCCGGATTACCGTTACCAGCAAGAAGCTTCTCACGATTTCCCGGTGTAGACATGGTGGAAGTATTTGAGTTTTTGGAACGACAGGAAGGCCAGTAATAGACCACGGTGATACTGCGCCAGACTAGTCTTAGGAACAATGGAAATTTCCTCTAAATCCGCAGAATCAGCCAAATTAGATGGTGGCTGTGACCGAAAAGTAACTGGAATTCCGTATATCCCCGGTTTGGACGGATTGCGAGCAATGGCAGTTCTAGCGGTGATTGCCTATCACTCCGAGTTTGAAAGCATTACAGGCGGTTTTCTCGGAGTTGAAGTCTTCTTTGTTATCAGCGGCTACCTAATTACAGCGTTACTTCTAGGTGAGTATGATTCTAATAATACTATTGACCTTCGAAAATTTTGGATAAGAAGAGCAAGGCGATTGTTGCCTGCGCTTTTAGTTTATGTGTGTGGGGCAGTCGCTTTGGCGTATGCCTTAGCTGATGATGTCATCCCATCGAAAGGTGAACTCCTATCAACACTGGGGTATGTGTATAACTGGTTTGGTATTTTTCAGGAGATCTCTTATACCGAGGTCTTTGAAAGAAAAAACTTTTTTCATCATCTCTGGTCTCTAGCAGTTGAAGAGCAGTTTTATTTGGTGTGGCCGGTTATCTTATTGGTCTTTCAAAAGTATTTGAATAAGAGGCTAACAATTACTCTGGTCGTGATTGGTATCGTTGCTTCTTCCCTTATGATGTGGGTTCTATACGAGCCCTTTGAAGACCCATTGCGTGTCTATTACGGAACAGATACACGAGCAGCAGCCCTGTTGATAGGCGTGCTTCTTGCTTATCTCTGGAGACCATGGAGGGCAAAGAGTGCCAAGTTGTTTTCTGAAATTGCCGAGAAAGGCTACCTTTTCGTTGGTCTCATAGCTCTAGCGCTTCTGTTCTGGGCAAATACGCATTACACGTTGCTAATGCCTAGTTCCGATGAACTATTCCGCGGAGGTTTCCTTATAACCTCGCTGGTCACCGCTGGAGTTATAGCTAGCATAGTCACGCCGAACTCATACCTGAACTTATTCCTTGGGATTACTCCTTTAGTCTGGATAGGTAAAAGGTCATATGGTCTTTACCTATGGCACTGGCCAGTCTTTCAGTTAACACGAGAACGCGTCGATGTAGATCTAACTGGCTGGGAACTTTTTGGGGTCAGAATGTTCATAACTCTCGTTTTGGTTGAAATTAGCTATCAATATATTGAGCGACCAATACGTGAACAGCGGATGATGGCTGAAATACGAAAACCCTTCGAAAATAAGGATCTAAAAATAGCCGTCCTAAAAGCGAGTTTGCCAATCGTGGCCCTAGTAGCCAGCTTCATGGTTCTTCAAGGCGTGCAAGCCGACCGAAATCTACAGAAGTACGAGGCAGCCCCAACGACTGAGAGTCACAATGAATCCGATGCATCCGAAATGGATACTGAGAAAAGCACCATAGAGATAGAATCGAAAGCAATTCCAGAACCGCAAAGCAGCCCGACTCCAATCGAAGCTATGCCCCCCAATGATTCAGAGCTTAGTGTGGAAACGGATATTGAAACCCCGACCAGCACTTTATCTACCTCTAACAGTGCAAGCTTCAGCATAGTGGATATCCGGGAAACGATCATCGGTAGTCCTGATATATGGCGAGACCTAGAGAATATTGTCACCTACACTGTTCCGATTTATTTTGATCGCATTACCTTTATTGGTGATTCGGTAATGCTCGGGGCGCTGACAGATATCGGAAACGATGGAGTCGAAGAAGCCTTCCTTCAGGATATCTCAACCATCGCAGAACAAGTTACGGTCTCTGCCGCTAAGAACCGTCAGTGGTATGAATTAAGGGGCGTTATACGAGATTTACGTTCCAAAGGCGAGATAGGTGAAATTGTTGTCATCCATTTGGGAAATAACGGGGTCATCGATGAAAGCATTATTAGCGAATCTTTAGACATGCTTTCTGAAGTTAGAAGAATTCTTTTAGTCAACGTGCGCGTGCCGAGACGATGGGAGAGTAAGGTAAACAACTTGCTTGATGACGCTGTAGAAACATTTGAGAATGCAGAACTCGTCGACTGGTATACGATATCAAACAGTAACCCTGAGTACTTTACTCGTGATGGTGTGCACACAATTCCGTCAGGTGCGAAGCATTACGTTAATGCAATCATTACCTCTCTTGGTGGAGAATCTGTTATAGAAGAGGTGGCGAGTTAGCCGTCTCTTTTTAAGAAAGAATGGATGCGCCGTTCAATGTCTAAACAGACTTCGTTGAATCTGCCTTCCCCGCTAATAATCATGTCCGCATTGCGCTTTGACGGCTCTACAAATCGATCATGCATAGGCTGAACAGTTTTTGAAAACTGAGTTTCCGCCTGTTCGGCTGTTCGCCCTCGTTCTGCAACATCACGCACAATGCGTCGTTCAAGGCGAACGTGATCAGGGGCAGAAACAAAAATGCTAATGTCTAGAAGCTCACAAATTTCAGGGAAAACAAGCAGGAGAATCCCATCAATTAGAACTACCTCAGTCGGGAAAACCTGAACTGTTTGATCACTTCGTGTATGAGAAGCAAAATCGTAAATAGGAGAAGATATATCAAATCCATCTCGTAATGTCCGTAAATTATCTTTGAATAAAGCAACATCTAATGAATCAGGGTGGTCGTAGTTAACTAGAGCCCTTTGGTCTAGAGAGAGATGTCCTTGATCACAGTAATAACTATCAAACGCCAAGGTTGAAACGTTGAAATTTAAATAACTACATAAATGATTAACTAAAGTAGTTTTTCCAGAGCAACTACCTCCAGCTATCCCCAAAAATATTGATGACATTTGGACCTCTTTCAGTGATGCCTACAATATTAGACCTGAGCGGGTGAGGAGAATCGAACTCCCATCATCAGCTTGGAAGGCTGAGGTTCTAGCCGTTGAACTACACCCGCAGGTTTATGATGCTATCGGGTTTTTATGTTTTTTGGTAGAAAGAAGATTCAGAAATCACTCTGTACTTGGATGAGAGCATCGAACAAGCGGGTACACTTTCGGTCTGTGAATAGTTCTGTGAAAAATTTAGAAGATAATAAAGTAATAGTTAATATCGAAGTTCCTGAAGACGATATCGAAGTCGCAATAGATGAAGCTTTCAAAAAAATATCGAAAGAAGTTAAACTTCCAGGATTCCGTCAAGGCAAGGCACCTAGAAAAGTGCTTGAAGCCAAATTTGGAAAAGAATACGCTAGAAGTGAAGCTCTGAACGACATCGTTGGTGAAGTCTATTTGCAAGCTATCAATGAACATGAACTAGATGTCATAGCGCAACCTCAACTTGAACTTATCGAGGGGCAAGAATCTGGACCTGCGTTGTTTGAAGCTACCGTAGAAGTTAGGCCAATTTTAGAGATACAAGGGTACAAAAATCTAGAAATAGAAGTATCAAGTCCTCATGTAACTCAAGAAGAAATAGACGAAAGCGTAAATAGGTTACTAGAGCAAGCGTCCGAACGAAACGAAGTTAGTCGGCCTGCCACTACTGGCGACTTCATAACCATGGACTTATCAGGTGCTATCAATGGTGAACCAGAAGAGAGTTTGACAGCTGAAGGGTTTGTTTTCGAAATTGGGTCATCATTTATCATTGAAGAAATTAACGCATCTCTAGAAGGCGTTGAAATTGGGCAAGAAATTGCATTTGGAGGTCCGCACCCATCTGAAGAAGATACTGAGTTAGGTTTCGTGGCGAAAATTCTAAGCATTGAAGAAAAGATTCTTCCTGAATTAACTGATGAATTAGTCGCCGACTTGTCCGAATTTGAAACAGTTGACCTACTTGTCGCTGATACCAAAGAGCGTATGGAAGAGATGAAGCAGAATCAACTCCCAGGTCAGATAACTTCCAAAATACTCGAAGCAGTATCTGAGCTGGTAACTGAGGAGATACCGGAGCCTTTGATACAAGAACAAACTCAGCAGCAAGTTCAGGACATGGCAATGCGCATGGCCCAGCAGGGGATGCAGTTTGAGCAATTTCTTCAAGCCACAAACCAATCCATTGAAGACATGATTGCTAATCTAAGGGAGCCGTCAGAACAGGCGGTGAGAACTGATCTTGCATTGCGGGCGGTTGCAGTAGCCGAATCAATTGAAGTTACTGAAAGTGATATGGAGAACGAAATTGAAAATGTTGCTAAACAATATGCGTTACAAGCAGCAATACAAGCTGAAGAAATTGATTATTCCGCAGAAATGTCAAGTGAAGAGATAGATGCACAATTATCTTCTCGCATTCAAACGGAAAAGGAAAACTTGACCAACTCTTTGCAGGAGAACGGTCAAATCCGAATTCTGAAAGCAGATCTCCTTAAGCAAAAAGCCCTGAAACTAGTAGAGGATTCAGTTAAAATAAAGGACGAAAACGGAAACGAAATCGATAAAAAAGAAATCTTCGCTGAAAACACAGAAAATGCATCCGAATTGAGTCAAAATGGAAGTAACCCCGAAGACCCCAACCCTAAGGAAGAAGAATCAAGTGAGTCAGATGATTGATGGACCAACTAGTTACCTAGTCCCGACTGTTGTTGAACAAACTAATAGAGGAGAGAGAGGATACGACCTCTACTCAAAACTCCTCAAAGAGAATATCATTTTTATTGGAACGCCAATTGACGATGGAATTGCAAATTTAGTGTGTGCTCAACTACTTCACCTTGAGTCCGAAAATCCTGATAAAGATATAAGTCTTTATATCAATTCGCCCGGTGGTAATATCAACTCCGTATTTGCTATCTATGACACCATGTCCTACATAAAGCCCCAAGTAGCCACAATATGCTACGGTCAAGCCGTAGCTGCCGCTGCCGTACTTCTAGCAGCCGGAAACCCCGGCAAACGACTAGCGTTACCACATTCACGAATCTTGATACACCAGCCATATGCAGGTGCTCAAGGACAAGTCTCTGACCTAGAGATTGCATCAAGAGAAATTCAAAGACTCAAGAACCAACTAGAAGAAGTACTCGCAACGCACACTGGACAGACAGTAGAGCAAATCCGCCTCGACACTGATCGAGATAATATTATGGACGCGTACGAAGCCAAAGAATATGGAATAATTGATGAGGTGATTAATTCACGCCCAAATGTTGATAACGCAGGCCCAATAGCTGCCGTCTAATAGACCAAGGGGGAAAAGAAATGGCAAAATTCGGGGAAACCTCAGAATTGCTAAAATGCTCATTTTGTGGGAAATCGCAAAAACAAGTCAAGAAGTTAATTGCTGGCCCCGGTGTATATATTTGCGATGAATGTATTGATCTCTGTAACGAGATAATCGATGAGGAACTCTCCCAACCATCTGAATTAGGATTTGACGAGCTTCCTAAACCTGAAGAAATAAATGCTTTCCTTGATGACTACATAATTGGTCAAGAACAAGCAAAGAGAATTCTGTCGGTAGCTGTTTACAACCATTACAAACGCGTTCAGGTGGGTGAGAAAAGTGACGATGAAGTAGAACTTTCCAAAAGTAACATCTTGCTTATTGGTCCCACTGGGTGCGGTAAGACCTTAATGGCCGAAACACTCGCAAGAATGCTCAATGTCCCATTCGCAATCGCAGATGCGACAGCGCTTACAGAGGCAGGCTACGTCGGAGAAGATGTTGAAAACATACTTCTCAAACTAATTCAAGCAGCTGACTTGGACGTAAAGAAAGCTGAAATGGGGATCATCTATATTGATGAAATAGATAAAGTTTCCAGAAAAAGCGAAAATCCCTCTATAACAAGAGACGTATCAGGGGAAGGTGTTCAGCAGGCACTTCTTAAAATCCTTGAAGGAACTTCAGCTTCAGTTCCACCACAAGGCGGACGAAAACATCCTCATCAGGAATTCCTACAGATTGATACAAAGAACATTCTCTTTATATGCGGTGGAGCATTTGCAGGACTTGACGAGATTATTGAAAACCGGATAGGGAGTACCGGAGTAGGGTTTGGCGCTGACATTCGGAATGCGAACGATAAAAACCTCACCGAACTCTATGCTCAGGTTCAACCCGAGGATTTAGTCAAATATGGACTCATTCCTGAATTCATAGGTCGACTACCGGTTGTGGGGGCAGTCGGTAACCTAGAGAATGACGCACTAGTTAGAATTCTCAATGAACCTAAAAATGCCTTAATTAAACAGTACAAAAAAATCTTTGGTTTTGAAGATGTGAATCTTGAAATTACTGACGAAGCCCTAGAAGCAATAGCCAGCCTCGCCCTTGAACGGCGAATTGGAGCTAGAGGACTTAGGTCCATTCTTGAAGAAGTTCTCCTTGAAGTAATGTACGAGATTCCAGGCAGGGACGACGTTATTTCATGCGTTATTAACAAGGATGTAGTTCTAAAGACCAAACCACCCAAACTAATATTACGAGGCGAGAGCGGTTTAGCCGCCTCATAGTCCATGCAAGCTGATAATGAATTTTGAGGAATCCTTAGAGTTTCTCAGTAGCCATATCAATCGTTCCTTAACTAAGGAAAAAATTGACGATACTGCGCTCGATAACATGCGCCTCCTAGCCCAGGCGATAGGGAGTCCCCAAATGGACTTTCCATGCATTCATATAACAGGAACAAACGGGAAGGGTTCAACATCTGCCTTGCTTTCTAAGCTCCTCAGCTCAATGGGCCTAAATGTAGGAACCTATTGTTCTCCACACGTAAGCTCAATCACTGAAAGAATACAACTCAACAGTGAACCGATATCCGAAGATGAATTTGCAGAGGTAGTCGACCACTTAAAGTTAGCAACGTCAATGCTCGATGTAACTCCCAGCTGGTTTGAATTAATGACAGCTGCCGCTCTTTCATGCTTCGCTAATAATGCTGTTGATGTCGCCGTTATTGAAGTGGGCATGCTGGGGCGTTATGACGCTACAAACATCGCTGATGCCGAAGTAGCGATAATTACAAACGTCGGATTTGATCACACAGATGGTGCGGAAGGGTGGAGGAAAAAACTTGCATGGGAAAAGGCAGGCATTATTAAAGGTGGATCAGTTGTCTGTCTAGGTGATACTGACGACGAGGTAGAGCACCTCGTTCTACAAGAAAATTCTGCAAAGATCCTGCGACGTGATATAGATTTTGCATGTATTGACAACGATCTTGCAATAGGCGGGAGGCACCTGTCGTTAAGAATAAATGATGTTCTCTATGAGAACATCTTTTTATCTCAACATGGCGTTCACCAAGGACAGAATGCAGCGATAGCGCTTGCAGGGGCATCGGCGTTTCTAGGAATAGAAATACCCGCATCAATCGTAGAGAGCTCCTTTCAAGATATTAGTTTGCCAGGAAGGTTCGAAGTTATTTCGAAAGAACCACTAATTATTCTTGATGGTGCACATAACCCTCCTGGAGCTTTAGCAGCGGCGCAAACTCTGAAAAGTAGCTTCACTCTAGATGGATCTAAGATATTAATAGTTGGAATGACAGAGGAAAAGGATGCGGACTGGATGCTATCAAACCTTGACGCTGGCGAATTTGATTACATATTCACGACTGAAGCCTCGAGCCCACGATCAATGCCCTCAGAAGATCTAGCTAACGTAGCGTCAAAATATTGCTCAAAAACTGTAGTTTGCCCTGACCCTGAAGAGGCATTTAAGGAGGCTATTCAAGTATCTTCAAGTGACGGAGTTATCTTCGGAACAGGGTCAATGTACGTTGTGGGCGCGCTGAGGGGAGCCAATCAGAAATTTCTATCCGAACAAAAATGAAATCATTCGGATAGGATTCTCGCATGGAACAAACTTTAGTACTCTGCAAACCAGATGCCGTTGAGCGCAGTCTGGTCGGCGAAATAATCTCACGCTTTGAAAAAAAAGGTCTTAAAATAGTTGCGCTACGAATGCTAGTGATCACTCCAGATCTAGCGGAAAAGCATTATGCAGAACATGTCGGTAAGCCTTTCTACGATGATTTAGTAGATTTCATAGGGAGATCGCCGGCAGTTGCAATGGTGATTGAAGGACCTGAAGATACTTGGGAGATTGTTAGGAAAATGATGGGTTCAACGAATGCGGCACAAGCCGAACCTGGAACAATTCGCGGGGACTTCAGTGCTCTGTTTACCGAAAACCTCGTACATGGGTCTGATTCAGCTGAATCTGCTGAGAGAGAAATTAAAATATTCTTTGGGTAAAGAATATAGGTAGTCTTTTCGAGGGTGCATTGCACTTTTGGATGGAAGTCGTACAATAAGTATGCGGAGAGAGGCTCGTAGCTCAATACAGTTTGGAGAGGCATAGGCAGATGAAACAGGTTAGTTCCTAATGGCTTCAATACTTGGCGTTATGGGCAGAGACATGGCTGTAGACCTTGGTACTGCTAACACTCTTGTCTATGTTCGTGGCGAGGGGATTGTTTTAAATGAACCCTCAGTAGTAGCAATAGATATTAGGGATGGATCTGCGCTGGCTGTAGGGTCTGATGCAAAAAGAATGATAGGGAGAACCCCAAGCCATATACAAGCCTCGCGACCGCTCAGAGATGGAGTTATTGCCGATTTCGATATGTGTGAACAAATGCTTCGACACTTTATTGAAAAGGTTCATCAGAGCAGACTTGCTAAACCTCGGATGGTTATTTGTGTACCTTCGGGAATAACTGGTGTTGAACAGCGCGCAGTCCAAGAAGCAGCAGAGTTTGCAGGGGCTAGGAAACCTGCATACATCATTGAAGAACCAATGGCAGCAGCAATAGGTTCTGGTATGCAGGTGCAGGATCCAAGCGGAAATATGATCGTTGATATCGGCGGGGGGACAACCGAAGTAGCGGTTATATCTCTTGGAGGAGTCGTTGCCAATAAATCTGTTCGTGTAGGCGGAGATGAGCTTGACAATTCAATTATTCAGTTCATAAAAAAGGAATATAGCGTCGCCCTGGGAGTTAGAACAGCAGAAGAGCTGAAGATCAAACTCGCTAGTGCATGGTCAACTGAAGAAGTCTTTGCCGAAGTAAGAGGAAGAGATCTAATAACCGGATTACCGAAAACAATTGTGACAAGTACATCCGAAATTAGAGAAGCGATAGCAGAGCCACTCTCGGCAATTCTTGATGCAGTGAAGATGACCTTAGACGTAACTCCTCCCGAACTGGCGGCAGATATTATGGAAAAAGGAATTATGCTTGCCGGAGGTGGGGCATTGCTAACGGGCATGCCTGAATGTATAGCTCACGAAACTGGAATGCCCGTATGCGTTTCGCCAAATCCACTCCACGCTGTTGCATTAGGTTCAGGAAAATCATTAGAGGCTTTTGACTCACTTAAAGGGGTACTCTTCACCTCCACTCAAATCTAGAGGGGGAGGGTTGAATGGCTGTGCCACAAAGAAGCAGTGGCTCTAGATTTACACTGGCAATTCTTTTATTGACATCGGTAACGCTGATCTCCCTTGACGCTCGAGGCTACGAACCCTTAGCAAACCTTCGAAAAGCTACTACGACTGTTATCCAGCCATTCAGGAACATAGCAAGCACAGTTTTTGACCCAATAGCGGATGCTTGGGAATCACTTTCTGAAGGAGACACTCTTGAAAAGGAAAATATACTTCTACGCGAACAATTGAGTGAGTTGCTCGAATATCGAGTGACGACTGAAGGCGCAGTTGAAGAGCTAGCCGCATTACGCACTCAGCTTGATCTTGAGAACCTGGGCGGCCAAGAAACAATTGTTGCTGAGGTCACTGCACGCTCAGTCTCAAATTTTGACCCTTACGTAATAGAAATTGGCAAAGGGACACAAAGCGGAATTCGGGAAGGAATGGCTGTCGTATCTGTTGGTGGTTTGATTGGGCGCATTGAGGACCCTGGGCTAAGAAATTCGCGCGTGCGACTTATCACTGATCCAAATGTCAATGTGGGGGTTCTGGCCGTTGGAACGAACGAAATAGGAATTCTCAATGGGGGAGGGGTAGGGCAACCCTTGAAAGTAATGGATGGGATCCCAGTCTCAGCTCAAGTAGAAATCGGATCAATCATGGTAACAAGCGGTTCGGAAAGAAGCCCTTATCCCGGTGGCTTTGCTGTTGGGACAATCTTGGAAATCGTGGTAGATGAGATTAATCTTGAGAAAGAACTAATCGTCGCACCAACGGGACAATTGGAAAACCTAGAATTTGTAACTGTTATATTGTATCAGCCGATAAATTCTGATTCTGGGAGAAATGGGTAATGACTTTTCTTCGTGTAGCAAAAGCAGCCACAGTTCTTTTGGTTCTTTTAATATTGCAACTTGAGTTGTTCGCTAGTATTCGATTTTTTGGTGTCATGCCTGAAATCATGTTGGGGGCAGCAGTAGCTTCAGGGTGGCATGGAGGGGCAACCGAAGGAGCTGTAATGGGTTTCATAAGCGGCTTTCTTATAGATTTATACCTTGCCTCGCCAATTGGTTTAAGCGCCCTGACATATGCGTTGATCGGGTACTTGCTCGGAATAATTTCCGAACTGATCGCCGAAGATGTTGAAAGAATCGTTCGAACCGTAATCTCCCTTATAGGGATAGTTCTGGGTCTAGTAACTTTCGTTCTATTTGGTGAACTCATTGCGGAACCTAATCTTTACAATAAGAATTTTGGAAAGATTCTGGTGGTGGGCGGGCTTTACACGGGCTTGTTTATTCCGGTACTTCACTTTCTGATGGAATGGGTATTTCACCAAAGCAACTTTAGAAATAATCAGATTGCAATGGCCCGTCCACAGCGAAATTAAGGTACCAAAATGTCTGTTAGCTCAAGATACATGCCTCAATCTCATAGATTAAGAATCGCTGTATTAGCAGCAGTAGCGATTTCGCTCTTTGTGCCTCTAATCGCCAGACTCTGGTATTTGCAGGTGATTAAAGAAACCGCTTTTGTTGAACGCGCTGCTGATAACACTACTGAAACTATTATCGAACTTGCACCACGCGGAAGAATACTTGATGCGAAGGGAAGAGTTTTGGTAGACAATCGAGCATCAATACTAGTCACAATAGATAAAGAAGAAATGGCTACAGTTGCTGCAGGCGACTTACAGGATTTGTTCTTTGATCTTGCGACTGAAATAAGTCGCTCAGGAAGCCTTACAAAAGTGGCAGAAATAGAATCTGCATACCGTTCCAACAGATATGGACCATTTGCCGAAGTGCCGGTAGTTCAGGACATTTCGGAAGAACTACAAATCTACCTTGCAGAGTATTCATATAAATTCCCAGGGGTCAACACAACAGTTACGACTGTTCGTGATTACCCGTATGGTTCGTTAGCTGCCCATATTCTCGGTTATGTTGGCCTTCTCAGCGAAGATGAGATGTCCTCCGTTGCGCTTAAAGAGAAGACATATCTAGCAAATGATGAAATCGGTAAGAGCGGAATTGAACTTTTCTACGAAGACGCCCTTCGTGGCACTCCAGGTAGGAAGGTAGTCACCGTCGACAAATTTAATAATATTCTTGAAATCAATGAAGAGATTCCAGCCAAAGCAGGAAGCGATGTTCAATTGACAATCGACATTGATCTTCAAGCAATGGCGGAACAAGAATTAGCCAGAGGGTTATCAATAGCTAAGCAACAACCAACAAAGTTTGAGGAGGAAGGGGTTGTGATCTTCAATGCTCCTGCCGGAGCAATGGTTGTAATGGACCCAAGAGATGGGTCAATACTGGCTATGGCTTCTTACCCAACGTTCGACCCAGAATTATTTGTATCAGGAATAAGTAATGACGATTTTGATGAACTCACGGATCCGGGAAATTATCTTCCACTTCTTAATCGTGCCATACAAGGAACATACCCCCCTGGTTCAACATTTAAACCCTTTACTGCCTATGCGGCACTTGATACTGGGCTAATAGGTTCGCGCGGTATTTTGGGTATTGATGACCCCTTCTATGACGAGGGGGTATTTCTGATTCCAAGTTGCGAAGGTGGGACCTGTCGATTCCAAAACGCAGGAGAGGCTGCCTACGGCGATGTTGATTTGAGGTTAGCGCTGACGTATTCATCCGATGTTTACTTCTACAACCTTGCTGCAAGCTTTGATATCCTTCCAGGTTTTGACCTTGAGTCAGTGCAGGTAGCAGCAAGAAGTTTTGGCTACGGTAGTAGAACGGGTGTGACACTTGCTGGCGAAGGGAGCGGGAGAATTCCAACCCCTGCATCACGTCGAGACGCATACCGAGAAAACCCAGAAGCGTTCCTCACCGGGCAATGGTTAACAGGGGACACCTTAAACACCTCTATTGGGCAGGGGGATGTCTTAGCGACTCCGCTCCAAATCGTTAACTCGTATTCAGCGCTAGTGAATGGGGGGACACTTTATGCACCGAATTTAGGGCAACGCATCCTTGACCCCATCAC
>Ga0115012_10001118_pt1 | contig 15431 bp, 15 predicted proteins | sample TroAtlMetagenome_FD_88706 | JGI IMG/M metagenome (GOLD analysis project Ga0115012, IMG submission 88706) | Marine eukaryotic phytoplankton communities from Atlantic Ocean - Tropical Atlantic ANT10 Metagenome | ecosystem: Environmental > Aquatic > Marine > Oceanic | place: Tropical Atlantic...
CGCCCGCTCGCTGCCCACTCGGAAAGGCATCCTCGGTGTGGCGACCTGCGACAAGGGACTGCCGGCCATGATGATGGCACTCGCCGGGTTGGGGCATTTGCCGAGTGTGATCGTCCCTGGCGGCGTGTCGCTTCCACCCGAGCAGGGGGAGGACGCCGGCGCGGTGCAGACGATCGGCGCTCGGTTTTCGCACGGCATGCTTTCGCTGGACGAAGCCACGGAGTTGGGCTGCAAGGCGTGTGCCTCGCCCGGTGGTGGCTGCCAGTTTTTGGGGACCGCGGCAACGTCGCAGGTCGTGGCGGAGGCGATGGGCATGGCCGTGCCGCACTCGGCATTGGCGCCCTCCGGCCAACCGGTGTGGCTCGATATCGCCACCCGCTCGGCGGACGCCGTCGTTGCGATGAAACAAAACGGCACGGCGCTCAGGGATATCCTCACGCCGGCCGCGTTGAAAAATGCGATGGCGCTGCACGCTGCATTTGGTGGCTCGACGAATCTGCTGCTGCACATCCCGGCGATCGCCTATTGTGCCGGCATCGATCGGCCGACAGTGGGCGAATGGAGTGCCATCAACAAGGCCGTCCCCCGCATCGTCGACGTGCTTCCAAACGGCCCGACTCATCACCCGACTGTGCGCGTGTTTTTGGCCGGGGGCGTGCCGGAGGTGATGCTACATTTGCGCGAGTTAAACCTGATCGACGCCAGTCAGCGCAGCGTCACAGGTAGGACGATTGATGAGGAATTAAACGACTGGGAACAGTCCGAGCGCCGCCAGCGCTTCCGCGAAATCTTGAAGGAACAGGACGGCGTCGATCCCAACGACGTGATCCTTTCGCCGGAGCGCGCCCGCGATCGTGGCCTGACGAGTACGGTGATGTTCCCGAGCGGCAACCTCGCGCCCGAGGGGGCGGTCATCAAAAGCACCGCGATCGATCCGAGTCTGGTTGACGAAAACGGTGTCTACGCGCACGAAGGCCCGGCCAAGGTGTTCACCAGCGAGCACGACGCCATCGCGGCGATCAAGCAAAACGAAATTGAGGCCGGCGATGTGCTGGTCGTGACCGGCTGCGGGCCGATCGGCACCGGGATGGAGGAGACGTATCAACTGACCTCAGCGCTGAAGTTTTTGCCGTTCGGCAAACATGTGGCGTTGGTGACCGATGCCCGTTTTTCCGGCGTCTCAACCGGCGCGTGCATCGGGCATGTTGGCCCGGAGGGGTTGGCCGGCGGGCCGATCGGCAAACTGAAAAGCGGAGATGTGATCTCGATTCAACTCGACCGCAATTCGCTTGAGGGATTCGTGAATCTTGTTGGAGAGTGGGATGATCGGTCTGACGCTGAGGAAGGGGCCAAGCGCTTGGCCAAGCGCGAGACGCGTGACGATATCGCGCCGCACTCGGCGTTGCCGGATGACACCCGGTTGTGGGCGGCGCTGCAGGGTGTGGGTGGCGGCACGTGGGGTGGCTGTGTTTTTGACGTCGACCAGATTGTGGCGAGGCTGCAGTCGAGTTGAGCGATGGCATCGCACCTGTACAACAGTCGCTTGGGCAAGGTGGCCTGGTTTGTCCGCCGGTTCGGCGCGGGCGAGTTGTTGATGAAGCCGCTGCGCTGTGCCTTCGCGCCGTTCATCATCCCGCGCTTGGCCAGGCGCGAGTTCACTTTTTCCGACAAGACACTCCCTCTCTTTTACCATGGTTACAACATGACGTGGGCCAATGAGCGGGCTGTTGAAGTGCCGATTGCCCACGAATACTTGAGTCGACACACTGGTCAGCGCGTGCTGGAGGTGGGCAACGTTCTGTCGCATTACGGCGATGTTGACCACGTTGTTCTCGATAAATTCGAACGGGGCAAGAGGGTCGTGAATGAGGATATTTTGGAATACTCACCGGCAGAGCAGTTCGACTTGATCCTTTCGATTTCGACCTTCGAACACATCGGTTTCGATGACGAAGCCGACGGCGACAGCGGCGAAAAAATCAGGCGCGCGATCACCGCTTGCCAAGCGCTGCTGGCAGATGCGGGCCATTTGGTTTTGACCGTGCCGCTCGGCTACAATCCCGCGCTCGATGCGATGATCGCTGACGACCAACTGCAAAGCGACCGGGCATTTTTCATCCGGCGCACCGAGAGGTTGCAATGGGAGCTGACCACCGCCGAGGTGGCGCTGGATTGTCGCTACGGGAGTCCGTTCCCTTATGCGAATGCCGTGATGGTCGCGGAGTTTGGGAGGGCTGCCGTATGAAGCCGCTGAGTTTTCTGATGCTCAACTGGCGTGACCCGGAAAACCCGCTGGCTGGTGGAGCCGAGCGCGTCACGCTCAAGCACATGGCTGAGTTGGCGCGGCGCGGGCATAACGTCGTCTGGTTCGCAAATGACTTCGACGGAGCCAAGCCGGAGACGGAGATCGATGGCATCCGTATCGTCCGCGGAGGCCGGCCGGGGACATCGATTTTTCATGCGTTTTTGTTTGCCCGAAAAAACGGGCCGTTTGATTTGGTGATCGACCAGCATCACGGCATTCCATGGTTCGCGCAATGGTGGTCGCGCACGCGTTGCATCGCCTATATCCACGAGGTGCTGGGGCCGATTTGGGAATCGTTTTACCGCTGGCCAACGAGCGTGATCGGACAGACGCAGGAAAGGTTGATCCACCAGTTTTATGCCGACGTCCCGTTTTGGACGGTGTCCGAATCGACACGGTTGCAGTTGCTGGAGCACGGAGTGGACGAGGTCAGTGTTCGGGCCAACGGAACCGACACCGAGCCGCTGCCGGAATTGCCGGCCAAGCGCCTGGCCAAGCCGCTGCGCCTCATCGCGCTGTCGCGCCTCGCGCCGAACAAGCGGGTCAGCGATGTGATCCGTGTGTTGGCGCTGTTGAACGACGCCGGTTGCCCGGCTGAGTTGACGGTGGTCGGTTCCGGTTGGGAGCGTAGCCTGCTCGGTCGTCTGGCCGGGTCGCTTGGCCAAGCGGACGCGGTGACATTCAAGGAGCATCTTGATGACGACGAAAAAAATGTTGAGTTGCAAAAGGCACACCTGCTTTTACATACCTCGGTGCGGGAAGGGTGGGGGCTGAACGTTATCGAGGCCAACGCGATGGGGACGCCGGCGGTGGTTTATCCGGTCGGCGGATTGGTGGACTCGACCGTGGACGGGGTCACCGGCCTCGTCAGCACCGGGGAGACACCCGTAAGTCTTGCGGTAAAAATCCTCCAGTTGGTCGATGATCCTGACCGGTACGATCAATTGCGGGGGGCGGCCTGGCGTCGGTCATTTGAGTTTCGCTGGGAAAAAGTGCTTCGCCCGACCTGTGACTGGCTGGAAAACTTGGCCGGGGATGGGTGCGCCTTGTAACTTTTCATCGGTACGAGTGTTAATTCTTGGTCTGTGAAGTCTCTGTTTGAAATCGATTCCCTCAGCCACCGGTACGGTTCCGTGCTGGCGCTGGACGGGGTGTCTATTTCAGTGGAGCAGGGGGCGATCGGGCTGGTTGGGCAGAATGGAGCAGGCAAATCGACGCTGATCAAAATCCTGCTCGGTCTCGTCCGTCACAACGACGGCACGGTGCGGGTGTTCGGGTCGGATGTTGCGAAATACGGCGTCGGGTTGCGTGGCCGGATCGGCTATATGCCGGAGCGCGAGGGCTTGACTCCCGGGCTGAACGGCATCGAGTATGTCGGCCTGTCCGGTGAGTTGAACGGCATGCCTCGCAAGCTCGCGTTGCGCCGCGCCCATGAGTTGCTTTCGCGACTGGGGCTGGAGGAGGCGCGTTACCGGCGGTTGGAGAATTATTCGGCCGGCATGGTGCAGCGAATCAAGCTGGCGGCCACGCTGGTGCACGATCCCGATTTGCTGCTGCTCGACGAGCCGACCTCCGGGCTGGATCCCGATGGCCGCACCGCGATGCTGGCGATGCTCAAATCGCTGGCGCAGCGACCGGGCAAGTCGCTGCTTTTCTCGACGCATTTGCTTGGTGACATCGAGCATGTTTGCCGGCACGCGATCATCATGGAGAAGGGCCGGGTAGCCGCCTCGGGGCCGCTCGATGAGATGCTCGCCGGGCAGGAGCATGCCTATTCGCTCCGTTGGAAAAATGGAAACGATTCCGCCAACGATGCGTATCTCGCCGCCCTGCAGCAGGCCGGTGCGGAGGTGTCACCCGGGGAGGAGCTTGGCCAGGCGCGGGCGGTGGTCTCCGGCGACTGGTCGAGTCAGCAGTTTTTCCACTTGGCCAAGCGGACGGAGGTAACGCTCACCGGGCTTGAGCCGGAGGAGATGGATTTACGAACGGTTTACCGGAGGCTGGTCGGGATGGAGACGCCGCCGCCGCCGCTCATTGACTTGACCAAGCGCGAGGAAAGTGGGGTGGCATCGTGAGCGCAGCCAAGCCGGACAACGAACCCGCCATCCAGCGGAAAGCCTGGTTTGCCGCCTGGCCGATCGCCCGGACGGCGATGCATCTCGTGTTTCGGCGGAAGTTGTTTTGGGTGCTGTTCGCCCTTGCGCTGTTAAGTTTTCTTTTCATGTTCGGCGCGATTTACCTGTTGGCGACCCTCCGTCAACAGTACCCACAGGTGGAGCAATTCATCACCGGCATGCTGAAGGACCTGGACGGTTCCGGTACCACGTTTTTGAATTTCATGGTGGCTCAGGGCACGGTGACGATGATCCTGCTGGCGTTCGCCGGCTCGGTGCTGGCGGGCAACGACCACAGCCGGGGGGGGCTGATTTTTTTCCTGTCACGTCGAATCAATGTGGTGCATTACGCGGCCGGCAAACTGCTGGCGATCGGATTGATCATCAGCCTGACAACCACATTGCCGGCGCTCGTTTTGTTTATCGAGTACGGTTTGCTTGGGGATACCGGAACATATTTTGGGGAAAAATACCCGATCTTCTTTGGAATACTCGGCTACGGGGCGTTGCTCTCGGTGGCGGTCGGGTTGCTGCTTTTCGCGCTGGTGTCTTGGATGCCGAAGCCTGTGCCGCTGGTGATGCTGTGGGGCGGGTTGTTTGTCTTTCTCCCGATCCTCAGCCGTATTCTTACTTTTGCGATGCGCGAACCGGGAATGCGTCGCCGGGATGCGCTGGAGGAGTCGCCGTGGAGGCTGCTCGATTTTTGGAACGACCTTTACATCGTAGGGAACAAGTTTTTCGGAGTGGACAAGCCGTTGTTCACCGGGGCCGCGGTGGTGGTTTGTGCGGTCTGTATTATTTCGGCGGTGGCCATCGTCGTTCGGTTGCGCCAGTTGCAGCATCAATCATGACCATCGAAGGCACAACCACCACCGCAGCCCGCCCCATCCTCGAGGTGGGAAATGTCTCGAAGTGGTTTGGGCCGCTGATGGCGCTGAACGACATCAGCCTCGAGATTGGCCCGGGCATCACCGGCCTTATCGGGCCGAACGGCGCCGGCAAGACCACGCTGCTCAAGCTGCTCACTGGTCAAAGCAAGCCTAACCTCGGTGGTGTGCAGATTTACGGGCACGACGCTTGGCTGGCCAAGGCCAAGGCGCATGTCGGCTTCTGCCCGTACGGCGACGCGACGTGGGATGAATTGTCCGGTCGCAAACTGGTTGCGGTGACCGCCGGGCTGCATGGATTCACCGGGGACGAGGCCAAAAGCCGCACCGAGGCTGTGCTGGAGACGGTGGGCATGGCTGACCGCGCCGAACGGCCGGTTCGCACCTACTCGAAGGGCATGCGGCAGCGGATCAAGCTTGGCCAGGCGCTGATCCACGACCCCGACCTGTTGGTGCTCGATGAGCCGCTCAACGGCGTGGATCCGGTTGGGCGCGAGGAGTTGAATGAGTTATTTCTGCGCTTGGCCAAGGCCGGCAAGGCGGTGCTGATATCGAGCCATATCCTCAACGAAATGGACGAGTTGGCCAACCACATCCTGTTCGTCTGCCGCGGCAAACTGCTGGCCTCCGGTTCGCTCGAGACCATCCGCGAAGTGCTGGACGACTACCCGCTTAAGGTGCGCGTCTCGTGCGAATCACCTCGGCAATTCGCACCGCAATTGATGGCGCTCGAGTCGGTCAAGTCGGTGAGCGTCGAGCCGCCGGAGGATCTGTTTTTGGAGGTGCAAAACCCAAACCGGTTTTATGCCGAGTTTGGTAAATTCGCGACAACACACGACATCGGTTTAAACCGACTCAAGTCCACTGACACGTCTGCCGAGGCGGTGTTTGATTACCTGATGGAGCGGGCTGCGCGACCGGAGTAACGCATGGACAGCCAACCGAACATCTCGCGTTTTGCCGCCTGCCTGCAAGTGTTCCGGCTGACGCTGCGCCGACAGTTTTTTTCACGGCAGACGATTGTCATCGCTGTGCTGCTTCTTCTGGCGTTGGCCATCAGTGTTGTGTGGGCGGTGCCCAAGCCGTGGAATCCAGAACCGCGAACCGGTGAACAACTCGCCGAGCAGATTCTCTCGCCACTCTTCATGGGATTTTTGCTGCCACTCATCTCGCTGGGTTACGCCTCGTCAACCATCTCGGGAGAGCGCACCGGGCAAACGCTGGTGTACCTGCTGAGTACTAGCATTCCGCGGCCGCAGATTTACCTGTCGCAATTCGCGGCGGTGCTGCTGCTCACGATGGGTATTACGCTTGGCTGTCTGGGTATGATGTGCGTGACGGTTGGCATGGATGCCTTAGCGGTGCTGCGTGCATTCGCGCCGGTGGTGACCCTGGCCACGGTCTGCTATGTCGCGCTGTTTTTACTTTTCAGCGCCTGGCTGCGCCGGGCCACGTTTCTTGCGCTGGCCTACGCGCTGATGGTCGAGACACTTACCGCGAATATTCCCGGTGTGGTGAAACGGATCACCGTCTCGTTTTACGCCAACAGCTGGCTTTACGACGACTCGTCGCTTGGCCTGAACCCGAACATCCCAGCCTACGATCCGGTCTCCGGCGGCACGGCGATCGGGGTGTTGATCATGGCATCGCTTGGTTTCCTCGCGCTTGGCATGTGGTTTTTTTCCCGAAAGGAGTACGAATAGTGGCCGGCCTCCGCCAGCTCGCCGAGCGGTCGCTTCGGAAGTTCGCCGGGCCAGTTTACCGGATGCTGCAGCGCCGCTCCGGCCAGCGCTTGGCCAAGCGCTTCGCCACTGCCGAGGATCGCTTCAAGCACATTTATGAGACCAACCACTGGGACGAGGCCGAGTCGGTCTCCGGCCCCGGTTCGACGCTTGAGGAAACCGAACCGATCCGCCGAGAGTTGCCGGCATTGCTCGCGGAGTTGGGTGCGTCGTCACTGCTCGACCTGCCGTGCGGCGACTTTCACTGGATGCAACACACCGATCTTAGCGGAGTGCGGTACATCGGCGGCGACTTGGTCGGCGACCTCATCGAGCGCAACCGGGCGGAGTACGCCCGCGATGGGGTGGAGTTCCAAAAACTTGACCTCGTCAATGACACGCTCCCATCCGTCGATGTGATCCTCTGCCGCGACTGCCTCGTGCACCTGTCGTTCGCCGATGCGCAGGCTGCATTGTCCAACATCGCCCGTTCCGGGGCCGGGTGGCTGCTGGCCACCAGCTTCCCCAGCGTGACACGCAACGATGACATTGTTACCGGTCAGTGGCGTCCCATCAACCTGACGCTCCCGCCGTTCAATCTCTCCGAGCCAGAACAGGTCATCGCCGAAAACTGCAACGAAACCGAGTTCGTCGATAAAACCTTAAGCCTCTGGTCATTAGGGTAATAAAGCAGATTAGGTGGAATTCCTTTCGAAGGTAACGATTGTTAACGATCCTCTATCATCTAGCCAAACAACAGGTATGTCAATATTGAGCCCCCATACCGGTAATGTTAAAATAGTTTACTGCATTTCAAACGCGAGCCCCCCCATAACTTTTAAAGCTAGGTTAATAATGAATGCGTAAATAATTCCTCCAATCCACCCGATAGGCAAGGCGACAACAATTGATATAAGGCCTCCTATAAGGCCTCCTGAAGCTGCGGCTCCAGCCATCTCTGCTGAGCCCATGGCAGCTCCAATTATACCGCCAAAAACAACCATTAATATGGTATATAGCAGTACAGTAATAACCATTATGCTTGCAAATAAATTCGCAAAACTGATGTAATGTATCTTTGTGAGTTTGTTCATTTCTAGTTTGTTATTAGCCTGATCGGCCTATTATTGGCCGTACAGAAATACTTTCAGCATCTTAATACATATCCAACAAATAAAAAATATCACAGTAATTAAATCCTTTATATTTGATTTTATTATGATTGGGTTAATGACCCGCATCTCTTATGAATTCTTTCTTGAGTCGCATTGTTGGGCTCACCAAGACTTCCTCGCGTGTTTCGTACGATGTCCTTTTGCGTTTTGTTCGCTTGGCCAAGTTTGGTCGGGGCGGAGCATTGGGCGTTTTTGCCTCCTAGAATATTGGAGCCCCCGGTGGTGCGGGATTCGACTTGGGTGCGGAATGGGATCGACCGGTTTGTCCTGGCGCGGATGGAGTCGGAGGGGATTGCGCCGTCTCCGGAGGCTTCCCGTTCGACTCTCGTGCGTCGGTTGTCATTGGACTTGACCGGGCTGCCTCCGACCCCAGATCAGGCGCTTGGCTTTGTGAACGACGATTCGCCGGAGGGCTATTCGCGCTTGGTTGAGCGGCTGCTCGCCTCGCCTCATTTCGGGGAGCGCAAGGCGCAGGATTGGTTTGATCTCGCGCGGTTCGCCGACACGTCCGGTTATGCGGCAGACCGCACGCGCAACGTCTGGCCATACCGCGACTGGGTGATTGCCGCGTTCAACGAGAACATGCCGTTCGACCGGTTTTCGATTGATCAACTCGCCGGCGATCTCCTGCCGGGCGCAACGCCGGAGCAGCGGGTGGCCAGTGCGTTCCACCGGCACGCTATGCAGGCCAAGGGCAACAACCCGCGCAAGGAGGAGTTTCGCATCAAGGGCATTGTCGACCGGCTCGAGGCCACCGGGCGGACGTGGCTTGGCTTGACGCTGGAGTGTGCGGAGTGCCACGATCACAAGCACGACCCCATCAGCCAGCGCGAGTACTACGAGCTGTTTGCCATCTTCAACAACGTGCCGCATCTCGGCGCCGGCTACGGCGTGCACGGCCCGCTGATGAAGTACACGCCCCCGGCCGTTGGCTTGGCCAAGGCTGCTCCCACGATCGAGGTGCCGGTGATGGATGAGCTGCCGCAGCCACGCGAGACGCATCTGCTGGTTCGGGGCGATTTCAAAAACAAGGGTGAACGGGTGACTGCCGGGACACCGAAGATTTTACCGCCGCTCAAGGCGAAGGGCAGCGAACCGCCGAACCGGCTCGACTTTGCGCGGTGGCTATTTTCGGCCGACCAACCGCTGACCTCGAGGGTGGCGGTGAACCGGATCTGGCGGCACCACTTTGGAGAGGGGCTGGTTCGGACGGTGGCTGATTTTGGGCGTTACGGTGACCGGCCGTCGCACCCGGGGCTGCTCGACTGGCTGGCGGTGCGATTTGTCGAGAGCGGCTGGGATGTGAAGGCGATGCACCGGTTGATCGTGAGTTCCGCGACCTATCGGCAGGCTTCGCGGTGGCCGGATGCTGAATTGGTCGATCCGCAAAACCGTCTGCTCGCGTGGTTCCCTCGATTTCGACTGCCGGCCGAGCAGATTCGGGACGGCGCACTGGCAGCGGCGGGTCAGCTGTCGTCGCGCATCGGTGGGCCAAGCGTGTTTCCCGTACAGCCGGCCGGTTTGTACGAGGAGCGGGGGCAGGATCTGCCGGGCAACTCGAATTTCAAGTGGGTGGACTCGACTGGCGAGGGCAGGTTTCGGCGATCGGTTTATACCTACTGGAAACGCATGATGCTGCACCCGGTGATGGCGACGTTCGACGCACCGACACGGCAGGTCTGCATGGCCAGGCGCGCGGTGACGAATACGCCGCAGCAGGCTTTGGTCGGGCTCAACGAGCCGGGGATGCACGCCGCCGCGCAGGACTTGGCCAAGCGCTTGGCCAAGCGCGGGAGCGACGCTGCCAAAGTGGAGCAGGCGTTTTGGATCTGTTTTTCCCGACCACCCGATGCGCTGGAGCGGGCCAAGTGTCTGGCTTTCATCAAGCAACAGCGCTTGGCCAAGCGCGAGGAGTGGACGGCACTTGCCGCGGTGCTGCTCAACCTCGACGAAAGGTTGACCCGCGAATGAATGCGCCCAACGGACAGGCTGAATTTTTGGCAGACCAGACTCGCCGTGCGTTCTTTGGTCGGGCCGCCGGCGGATTCGGTGCCCTTGCGCTGGGTTGCCTGCTGCGCGAGCAGGGTGTGGCCCGGCCAGCGCGGCCCCACTTTGCACCGCGAGCCAAGCGGGTGATCAGCCTGTTCATGTCAGGCGGCCCGTCACACGTGGACACGTTTGACCCCAAGCCACTGCTCACCAAGCTCGACGGCCAGCCGATGCCGGCGGACATCATCAGAAATCACGAGTTCGCGATGATCAAAACCAGGGAGCCGAAGGTGAAGGGATCACCGTGGAAGTTTCGGCCGCACGGCCAAAGCGGCATCGAGATTTCGGAGCTGTTTCCACACGTGGCCGGCGTGGCGGACGAGTTGGCCATCGTGCGTTCGCTGTACTCCGACACGTTCAACCACGACCCGGCGGTGACGTTTATGAACACCGGCAACGTGCGTTTCGGTTGGCCATCGCTGGGCGCTTGGGCGTCGTACGGGCTGGGCACCGAGAACAGCGATCTGCCGGCGTACATTGTGCTCGCCTCCGGCAGGAATATTCAGCCGCTGCTCGATAGCTATTGGGGTGCTGGATTTTTGCCACCGGAACATCAGGGCGTGCCGCTGCGGACTCAGGGCGACCCGGTGCTGTATCTCAAGAATCCGGACGGGGTCAGCCGCGAGGCCCGCCGCGACCAGATCAATCTGCTGGGCGCGCTGAACCGTCGACGGCACGAGTTGGTGAACGATCCGGCAATCCTCGCCCGCATCAAGCAATACGAGCTGGCGTATCGGATGCAAACCGCCGTGCCGGAGCTGGCGGACATCGCGGCTGAGCCGCAGGCAGTACGCGAGGCCTACGGGGCCGAGCCGGCCGGGGTGTCCTTCGCCAACAACTGCCTGTTGGCGCGGAGGTTGAGCGAGAGCGGCGTGAGGTTTGTGCAACTTTACGAGAAGGGCTGGGATTCGCACGGCGAGATCGCTAAGCAACACACCGAGCGCTGCCGCGCGGTGGACCGCCCGATCGCGGCGCTGATCGCCGACCTGAAACAACGCGGCCTGCTCGACGAGACACTGGTGATCTGGGGCGGCGAGTTTGGCCGAACGCCAATGGCGCAGGGCTCCGGCTCCGGATACGGTCGCGACCACCACCCTCACGGCTTCACCGTCTGGATGGCCGGCGGCGGCATCCGGCCGGGCATCGTTCACGGTGCGACCGATGACTTTGGCTATTTTGCGGAGCGGGACAAGGTGCACGTTCACGACCTCAACGCCACCATCCTGTACTGCCTTGGCATGGACCATGAACGGTTTACCTACCGGCACCAGGGCCGCGACTTCCGCCTGACCGACGTCCACGGAAAAGTAATCCATGACCTGCTGGCGTAACGGTTAACAGAGTTGACCAAAACGGTGCTGGGTGCGGATGATTCCTCGCCGATGAGTTCGAACATTTTTCGCGGGTGCATTACCGCCCTGATGACGCCCTGCGATGAGGACGGCACACCCGATTTTGATTCACTGGTGGCCAGGGCCAAGCGTCTGGTTGAGACTGGAATGCGCGGGGTGGTGTACTGCGGTTCGATGGGCGACTGGCCGTTGCTGACGGACGAACAAAGGCAGGAGGGCGTGAGCCGCTTGGCTAAGGCCGGGGTGCCGGTGGTGGTTGGTACCGGGGCTCAGAGTCCTAGGCAGGCAGTCGATCACGCGGCGCATGCGCGCGAGGCCGGTGCGGCCGGGTTGATGGTGATACCGCGTGTGCTTTCCCGTGGTATTTCGCCGACGGCGCAGCGTGCCCACTTCGCCGATATTCTCAGTGCGGCCGGGGAGTTGCCGGCGGTCATTTACAACAGTCCCTATTACGGATTCGAGACCAAGGCAGACCTGTTTTTTGACCTGAACCGCGAGTACCCGAACCTGATCGGCTTCAAGGAATTCGGAGGCGCCGCTTCCCTGACTTACGCTGCTGAAAACATCACCAACCGGGACTCGAGCTTGACGTTGATGGTGGGTGTGGACACGCAGGTGTTTCACGGCTACGTCCGCTGTGGTGCAGCCGGGGCGATCACCGGCGTGGGCAATGCGTTGCCCCTAGAGGTGCTGCGCCTGGTTGAACTTTGCGAAAAAGCGGCGGACGGCGATGCCGAGGCACGGCGCCTGGCCAGGGAACTCGATGACGTTCTGTCAGTACTGTCCAAGTTCGACGAAGGGCCGGACCTTGTCTTGTATTATAAGGAACTCATGGTGCTGGAGGGCCATGCCGAATTCACTCATCAACTGCATCCCTCCGACCGGCTCAGTGACAGCCAGCGCGAGTACCTTCATGCCCAGTGGAAACAATTCAAAAACTGGTGGGCGAGTTGGGAAGGCAAGTGATCCCGCCGCTTGGCCAAGCGGGGTTAGCTGGCGATGACGACTTGGGTGTTGGTTTGCTTTAGTTGCCCGACGAGGTCGGCCGGGGCTTGGGCGTCGGTGACGATGGTGTCGATGGCGTCGAGTTCGCAGAGGGGTGAGACGGAGCGGCGGTTAAACTTGGTGTGGTCGAGGCAGAAAATGATCCGTTGGGCGGACTGCAACATCGCCCGCTGAATGTCGATGAGCAACGCGTGGGAGTTGGTGATGCCGTCCATCGTGATCCCGCCTCCGCTCATTATCGCGACGTCCGCATGCATCTTTGAGAGGGACTCCACGGCGAGTGGGCCGACCAGCACGCCGAGCCTCGGATAAATCACGCCTCCCGTCACCAACACCTCGACACTGTTGTCGGAGCCAAAGTGGTTCGCGACCGGCAGTGAGTTGGTAATAATGTGGGATGCCTTTCCGCCCAGATGCTTGGCCACGTGGTAGGCGGTGGTGCCGGCGTCGACGATCACGCCCTGGTTTGGCTGAACCAACTCCGCTGCTGCTTGGCCAATGGCGTCTTTTTCCGATAGTTGATGGGTGTCACGCGCGGTGAAGGCAAACTCGTCTGACTTGGGCGTGACCAAGCGGGCCCCACCGTGTGTCCGCCTGATGTTGCCTTTGGTTTCGAGCAGAGTGAGGTCTCGCCGGACGGTCGAAACCGACACGTCCACCTTCTCAGAAAGCTCTTCAAGCGAGGCAAATTCCACCTTTTGTAGGTGTTGTTCGATCAAAAACTGTCTTTCTTCTGCCTGCACGGGCGCAGAATGTGAAAACTTTTGGAAGTTTTTGCAAGTTTTTTGTTGACGAAATTCCAAATAGGTGTTTTTTTGCCGCTGACGAGCGACTCGATATGGCCGTTCAACCTAATCCAGTACATCGCGCCGTGGTGGAGCATTTGGTCCGCCAGGCAGTTTATCAGCGTATGGGCAAGCCGGTGCCAGCCACCGGTCAGGCGCCCAATCCGCTGGTTGTCAACGTCAGCGCGCGGCACTGTCACCTCACGCAGGAGGCGGTGGAGGCGCTGTTCGGCAAGGGGCATCAGCTTACGCCGATGAAGTGGCTTTATCAGGAGGGGCAGTTCGCCGCGAAGGAGACGGTGACATTGGTCGGGCCGCGCAGTCGGGTGATTTCCAATCTACGCATCCTTGGCCCGTGCCGGACGTTGAACCAGGTGGAGCTGGCCTACACGGACGCGATCGCGCTTGGTTTCGATATCCCGCTGCGACAGTCGGGCAAGATTGAGGGCACACCGGGCGGTATGTTGATGGGCCCGGAGGGATTCTTTGAGATGCCGGACGGCATCATCCGCGCCGAGCGACACGTGCACATGCATCCGGAAGATGCAGCGCATTACGGCGTGTCGGCAGGGGACCGCATGAAGCTGAAGATCGGTGGGCCGTGCGCGGTTACGTTTGACGAGATGCTGGTGCGCGTGGACGAGAGTTTCAAACTGGAGGTGCACATCGACACCGACGAGGGCAACGCAGTGAACCTCAAGCCGGACACCCCGTGTGAGCTGGTCAAATAATTCAATTTTTTAAACCCAAATAAATAACATCATGAGTGAAGCACTAGGAATGATCGAGACCAAGGGATACGTTGGCAGCGTTGAAGCCAGCGATGCCATGGTCAAGGCAGCCAACGTGAGTCTGGTGAAAACCGTCCCGATCGGGGGCGGCTTCATCACCGTGTTGGCCAAGGGAGACGTGGGCAGCATCAAGGCCGCCGTGGACGCAGGCACCAACGCCGCGGCCCGGGTGGGTGAGCTGGTCAGCTCGCATGTAATTGCGCGCCCACACGAGGACCTGCTGAAGGCGTTTAACAACCCGGCAGGCAAGGCGAACAAGTAAACCCGAAACGAGAAAAATATCATGGCTGAACAAGCAATTGGAATGATCGAGTGCAAGGGCTTCTGCGCGTTGATGGAAGCCAGCGACGCCGCGCTGAAGGCGGCGAGCGTGACGATGACCGGCTGGGACAAGGTCGGCAGCGGTTTGGTGACCGGTTTTTATCGTGGCGACGTGGCCGCGGTGAAGGCGGCCACGGATGCCGGTGCCGCCGCCGCCGCGGATGTTGGTGAAGTCATCAGCGTCCAGGTTATCCCGCGTCCGCACGAGGATCTCAAGGGACTCGGCGAGTGGCTGGCATAAGCCGCTTGCCCAAGCGGCTGGCCTGACCAACGTGAAAATTCTTATCGCCAACCTTGGGTCGACCTCGATGAAGTACCGCCTTTTTGATTTTGCAGGCGGCGACGGTGAGATGTTGGCCCGTGGTGGCATGGAGCGGGTGACCGACCATGCCGAGGCGATTGAGCAGGTGCTGACAGAGCTTAAAGAGGGTGGCTGGATCGCCTCCGAGGCGGATCTTGCGGCGGTGGGCTTCAAGACCATCATGGCCGAGGGCCGCACCGGTTGCCTCGAACTGACGACGGACGTGGTCGACTCGATGGAATTCTGCAACTTCGTCGCGCCGGCGCACAATCCGCCATACATCCGGGGCATTCGGTTGTTCGCGGAAAAGATGCCGGCAGTGCCGCTGGTGGGTCTGTTTGAGACCGCCTTTTACCAATGGGCGCCGGAGGCGTCGAACCGCTATGCCGTACCGAAGAGCTGGCACGAGGCCGGGGTGCGACGTTGGGGATTCCACGGGGCGAGCCACAAGTTCATTGCGGAACGCTCTGCAGAACTGCTTGGCCGCGAAGACGTGGCCAACCGCGCCCGCAACCTGTACGTCGACAACGCCGGTTCGCCGGTGGACGGCCCGCCGCTTCGGGTGGTGTCGTGTCATCTCGGCGGCAGTTCGTCGATCACCGGTATTCTTAACGGCGCGGCGATC
>Ga0115012_10001123_pt1 | contig 15399 bp, 10 predicted proteins | sample TroAtlMetagenome_FD_88706 | JGI IMG/M metagenome (GOLD analysis project Ga0115012, IMG submission 88706) | Marine eukaryotic phytoplankton communities from Atlantic Ocean - Tropical Atlantic ANT10 Metagenome | ecosystem: Environmental > Aquatic > Marine > Oceanic | place: Tropical Atlantic...
CAACCGCTGCGGCCTGCAGGGCGGGAATGACGCGAAACATGGACCCATCTTAGCGGCGAAACGCCTGCACGAGGAACGAAAGCAGAAGGGGGCCCAAGGACCGGGCCCATCCACGCTCCCGCGGCTAGCCGACCTTGAGCCGGGCCACACCGTGATCTTTTCTGATCCGCACCCACCACAGAGCCATCATCAAAAGGGCGCTGAGCCAACCCAAGCCCAAAATCTTTCCGCCGCGGCTCCGCACTTCAGGAGAATGCATGTCCATCGAACGAAGCATGGTGTCGACCGCGCCCGCTTCATCCATTCGAAAACTGATCCAGTCTTCTTTGGTGTCAATCGGCATGACCGTTCCCGACCACAGCATTCGAGTGGTCCCCTCATTGACTTCTGTCAGCCGAAAGTCGACCGCCTGACTCGCCTCTTGAATGATCGCCAAGCTGAAAATCCCGTCGTCGTACTGGGCCCCGGGCACGGTGGCTTTGTCTTTGAGTTCCTTGGCTTCGGCGCCATCAAGGCTGATGAAATACCGAGCGGTCTCTCGGTCCCGAGGAACAATCAAATCAGCCCTCATCCGCCACTGAATCGAGCCCTCAAAGGCCGGCCCCTGAAGCCGTTTTGGCGGCCCGCTTTCGACGGTTGCGGCCTGCATGCCCGCAGAAAAGGGGTACACAACCACCCCATCACCGCGCTCGGTCTCTTGGACGCCATTGAACTCATTCAATGCGGACTTGATGCGCACGCCGTTTGAAAGATCCAACCAGTCGTAATGGACCGCAATCGCGGTGTAGCCTTGAGAAGACAACCGCTGGATTGCATCATCCGCACTTCCTTCGAACAAGCGAGAAGCCACCCACGCTGCCATCGGCACACGGGGGTTCACATCGGGACCCACAGCAACGCAATCATCGGCAATCGGGCGCCCATGACGGCTTTGATACTGGCACAACATGGCGTTGATCCATGCATCCGATTCCCGACTGGCCGACACCCCTTCTCCCACCAAATCAAACACGGCACCGTCCGCAACCTGGTAGGCGGATGGCTCATCCCAAGAATGGGTCACCTGCCGAAACGGCAACCCAACACAAACGATCGTTTCTGCGACGACCAGCGCACCGATCAGGGCCGCCATTCGATTGCCCAGTCGCATCATCAGCGCACTCAACCCCAAGGCAGCCAATGCGGACAAAGGCAACAAAGCAGCCCACATCACCCGACCTGGAAACCGCAAGAACCGAACTTCAGGAAGGGCCCAAAAGAAGGACAGCGGGGATTGAATGCGCGGCTCATCGGGGGCGATGCCCATGGCCCATTCCGGGCCCATGGAAATCACAATCGCTGCGATCGCAATGAAAAACAATGCCCGCACGTGCCGAACACCGGAGTGCATGCCAAGCCAAGCCAGGGCGATCATCATCGCGGACAAGGCCAGCGCCCAAGAATGGTGCGTTCGGTCCACCTCAAGGGTGGCCGGACCCATGCTGCTCAGGGAAAGAGAACCCATCCTCAGGGTGTCCAGCGTGGCATGAGTCGCCCCCGGAGTGCCCGCAGAGGAGAACAGCATCAAAAACAAACCAAACGCCACCACCGCGACCGCGGCCGACACGGCGAGCGGTCGCCGGTCCGGCGCAATCATCAATCCGTGGACGCCAAGCCCCAAGGCAACCACCCCAGCACCAACCCCCAGATAGCCGCTGCTGAACAACGCCGCCGAAAAACACAACCCCGCCAACACGCCGTGTTCCCATTTCCCTTTTTCACTCGCGGCAAGCACCAAGAACATCGCCATCCAAGGCATCCATGGATTGACCACTTGGTAGACATGGCCTTCCAGAATGGCCGTGGCCACCAAGCCCGAACCCGCAAACAAGACCCCAGCCAACCAGTGCGTCGGCGTCTTGGCGCCCAGCATCAGCGCGAATCGGGACGCAGCAAAACCAGCGCTCGCCACCCCAATCACCGCCAAGATGCCGTGCATCCTGGACGGCTCCAAAGCCGATCCCATGTACGACAACAGCAACAGAACCCATGAATCAATCGCCGAATACGTGGCCCCTTCGGGCCAGGCACTGAAGGGGTCGTGCAGGTCCAGACCCAGACGCGACGCCGCGTCGATCACCCAAACCGTGCCCAACGCATCAAAATGACGCCCAACAACATTGGGGCCCGGCCACGCCGAAGGCCAGGTCCACGCCATCGAAATGGCCAACCAACCCGCCATCTCCGCCGATGCCGACCACTCCCGGTTGGCCAACGGCAAATCCCGTCGAGCCAAGGCCTTCCGGCCCAAGACCAGCACCAACACCGTCGCCACCAATACCCACAACGCGGCCGCCATCGCCGTCCGCTCTTGGGATGTGCGCATTTGAGCCACCCCAATCGGTCGACTCAAGCGCCACGCGGCATCATCTCCTCCCTTGGAGATGGCATACGAAATCACGGAGTCACCGCGCGGGGTGATTTCCAACGACTGACTCAGTCGCCGGTGCGGCTGAGAATCCGTGCGCCACAATTCAACACCAATCGCGCGCGGTTGCGGACCCGAAAACGATGCCCGCCAAACCCCATCTTCATCCGCCATCAGCGGGGCTTCTTTCAACGCGCCCAACCATTGAACCCGAGCCATCAGCGTTCCCGCTTCGGCCGAAGTCAACGCACCGGCTTCCACCGAAACCGCGACTTCAATCGAGACCGATGCATGAGCCAGCGGTGTCATCACCATCGCCAGCAAACACAAGATGGCGGCCCTGATACAGTGGAGCCCATGCAGCGCACGCCCTTTCGCAGACTGGTTCGCCCTTTTTTGGGGATCGTATTTGCGGGCGCATTGCTGGGCCTGGCGGAAGTGACGGCCCGACTGCAAGGGGTTCAGCCCGCGTACAAGCCCGACTCGATGGGTCAATGGCAAATGACGCCCAACCTGAACGCCCACCAAATGACCGGAATGCGGGAACCGCACGACTTCACCATCACCACCAACAGCCACGGCTTGAGAACCCAGGCTCCCGCAACCCCTCCGGCGAATCAATACCGGGTTGCGGTGATGGGCGATTCGACCGTGTTCGGCTGGGGCGTCGCGGACGATGAAAGCATCGCTGAAGCCGCCCAAGCGCACTTGGCGGCCAACGGCCACAGCGACATCCGCGTGCTCAATATGGGCCAACCCGGCTACTCGACGGGCATGGCCGGCTGGCTCTTCGAAAAAAGCGTGGCCGCCTACAAGCCCGACCTCACCGTCGTCTTCGTGTCGATGCACGACTTCAACCGAACCCTGATTTCCGATGTTGAGCGCGTGCACGGCGCCGCTTCGATGACCGCGGCCCTCCGGGGATTCCTGGTGCGCAACGTGGCCCTGTACGAAGCGATGAGGCGGGGACTGTATCCCTTGGCCGACAAGGCCCAACTCTTGCCCGATGAGCCCACTGCGGAGCCCCGTGTTTCCCGGGTGTCGGACGAAGAACGGACCGTCGTTCTGGCCCGCATGCGCCAGGTCGCCGCACAATGGGGAGGCGAAGTGTCGATGGGCTTTCTTCCTTTCTACGCCGACTTTTCGAGTCGCTCTCACGCCGGACACACCCGACCCGGGCTCCCGTTTGCCCAACAATGGTCGACCGACAACGCTCGCCCCCTGTTCGACTTGAGGGAGTGCTGTTCGGGCAATCCTGCGGATCGAACCTTTCCCTTCGACCACGGGCACCTCAATGCCCTGGGGAACCGGGAGGTTGGCGTCGCATTGGCCCGTGCCATCATCGCGCATTCAACCGCCCAACCGTAAAGTGACCGCGTCCGCTGACGGCGAAGCCTGTTGCGTTTTGGTTCGCCCCATACTGTCGGTGACTTCTACCCGAACCGTTCGCACGTCTTGACGAACTTTCAGCCGAAATGACTGGGCCTTTTTCACGCGGGCGCTGCCAACCGTTCGCCCCTCCTCATCGACCAACCGAACCGTGTAGGGAGCCTGGCCCTCTTCCAGCGAAATAGCCACGCTCCATGTCGATGACTGCGGCGCCGTGCGCACCGATGGGCCCCGGGCCGTTTCGGTCGACTGCGCATCCGGAAGAATGGGTGGGCCTTGCGCCTCCAGAGACTTCCGGGCGCGCATCATCGCTGATTTCTCTTGTTCGGTCAGTTCAAACAAACTGATCTGAGGAGAACCGGCACCGGCGTCGTCGGTCCATTCCGGATTGGGGATGTCTTGGACCCCCAAATTGGGCAGCGAACCGGTCGTGGGAACCATCGATCCCAGCGGCCATTCCCGCACCAGCAGCGCGTGTTTCAACGCATCGCCCAAAACCGCATGACCTTGGGCTGTTGGGTGCATCTTGTCCCACAGCAAATCGGTGATGGCAGCGCCGTTTTCAATCGCGGCCAGATACGCTTCGGTCACGTCGACAACCGGAATCTCGTGGTGCGCCGCCAGCGCATCCATGGCCTCAAAATACGGGATCCATGCCGGAGGGGCCCCCGAACTCTCCGGGTCCAACAAAAAGGAGTTTGTGGGCTTGAGAAACACCACACTGATCCCCCGTTCGGCGGCCCCCAACAACACCTCATGATGCAACTGGATCCATCGGTCCAACGGGACACGCCTCACTTTTCCTTCCGGCCACCCTTCGGCTCCGCTCCACACAATGATGCGGCCATCATTTCCACCGAACACTCCGGCCCACCAAGCAGCAAACAACTTTAGGGCCGCCGACCGAGTGAGGGGATTGCGCTGAGCAAAGCGCGCCGACACCAACAGGTCTTCGTCTTTGAACGTGTCCCAGGTGTTGTCCGACCACACATTGCACAGGACCAACAAGTCGGGCTCAAGATCCCAAATCTCTTCGTCCATCGCCACGCGATGCTGGGCGATGCTGTACCCCGCCACGCCCGCGTTCATCGAGTCAACGTCGATCCCTTCGGCTTGAAGGGATCGAACCAAATGAGCGTCGAAGGTTTCGCCATCGTTGACGCCAAACCCAAAAAATGCCGAATCGCCCAAACTGACGATGCGCGACCGACCCGAAGGTTTGGGCATTTCGGGTTCCGCGCCTCGAAACCCCAGTGCGTTGATCGCGGTCTCGCTGCCTTCCGCATTGGGCTTTGTCCCCGGACTCATGCCCCACAATCGCGTGGGGTGGCTCACCATCAGCCCCGCTGTGCCTTGGGGTCCACCCCAGCCGGGCAACTGGGGCCGCTGCCCTTGCGCCCACTCTTCAACGGCCAACAATGCCGCTCCACAACCGACCGCAATGGCGGACAGCCGAAGCCAGAGAGGCAACATGGACCAACGTTTAACCAAAGGGGGGACCTCCAGAAAATCGCCCGGGAACAGGCGGTTGCCGTAGACTATCATTCCACCCAGAGGTCATCATCGCGTCCCGCCGTCCTTGGTTGTTTGCATCCTGCGCCTATTTATTGGGGGCACTGGTGTTCTTGTGGCCGATGCCCGCAGCACTCGACTCCGCCCTATGGGGAGACCGGTTCGATGCGTGGACGACGTTGTGGCTGATTGACCACCTGGGCGAACGCATCGCCACATGGGACTGGTCGCCTTCCACGACCGACATTCTGTACCCCCTCGGATACAACCTTTGGTCTTTTGGGCACATGGCGCTGCAACTGATCGGCGGAGCGTTGGTCGCCCTCGGCATTCCATTGGTGGTCAGCTACAACCTTTTGCTGATCTTCGGCGTCTGGACATCTGCACTCGGAGCGCACGCGCTGGGAACCGAACTCACGGGAAGCCACACCGCAGGCGTGGTCAGCGGTGTGACTTTCGCCACGTCTCCCTACTTGTACGCCGAAGCCGGGGCCGGATGCATCGAACTGGTCGCGGCCGGACTCTTGCCGTTGCATGCGTGGGCCCTGATTCGATTGATTCGCAAACCCGGCGCGCCCCGGTTTTGGGTGGCCACGGCATGCCTGGCACTCGTGGGGCCTTTCAACTGGTACTACACCTTGTTTGCCGGCATGTTGACTGCGGGCATCGTGGTCTGGCAACTGGTGAACTTGCGCCGAAAACCAACCAATTCGGCCCGGGTTCGCGCGTTGAAATTGATCGCCTTGTCGACTGCGGCAGCGGCACTGCTCAACGTTCCTCTGATCATGGAAGCGAAACGAGAAACCCCGACGAGGCCTTCAATATCGGCCGACTTGTTCAGCAGCGAAGAAGCGTTTTCTGAAGTTCGTTCCATCTCCAATGGCTCCAAACCCATTGCGGACCTGACCGAAGGCATGCTCAAACGGGTCGACGCCATGCAGGTGCACTTCAATTCCACCTCCGTGCGCTCCTTGCTGACCGCAAACTTCGAATTCAATCCGCTCCATTCGACCCCCGGACGACTGGCCTACGCCATTGGCTTGTTGGGCGTGTTTGTCGCGGGGCGAAAGACCGCCGGATGGGCCGCGATCGCGGCGGGGGCCACCGTGCTCAGCCTGGGTCCATTCCTCAACGTTTCGGGCGCCTTGATGCTGGATGAAGCCGCAACGATGTGGCCCCTTCCGTACTATTGGGCTCACGAATTTCTCCCCTTTTTCTCCAAGGCATACCGACCTTACCGAATCGGTGTTGTGGCCCTCACTTCCTTGGCGGCCATTGGGGCCATTGGGGGCGCTGCCGTCTTTCGGTCCGGATGGATCCGGTGGCCCGTGGTTTGGGTGTCGGGGCTGGCATTGGTGGGCTTTTCCCAGCCGCACTGGAGCGGAGAACGACCCTCTCAACGGCCCATGGCCAATGCTTCCGTGTCGTCGATTTACCAAACCTTGGCGGGCATGGAAGACGGTGCGGTGATCGAAGCGCCTCTGCACTACCAGCCGGTCTCCAACGCCAACGCCCGCACCCAATACGCGCAAACGATTCACGGCCACCCCATTCTCAACACCAACCAACTGATTCGATGGCCCGATCTCCTGCGGTTTCAACGCTACGTTTTGTCCAACTCGGCGTTGCACACCTTGGTCGACTTGGGTCGCACTCCTCCGCCGTACAGCATTCAAGCAACAGACACCGCATCGCTCACCGATCAAGGCTTTCGGTGGGTGGTGGCGCACACCTTGGTCCCCGCCGATGAAGTTGAACTGACGGGCGAGTCGGGGCACACCGATTTGTTGGGGCCGGCGGCCTGGGCCATGCTCCACGCCGCATTTGGACCGCCCGCGCAAGACAGCGGGGATGCGGTCATTTTTGATCTTCGCAACGCCCCGTCCGAAAACGTTTCATTCGATGGCTCTGAAATCGTGCCCCTGCGCTTGCCTTTCGACCCGGTCACCACCGGATTCCCCCTGGTGCTGACCCCGGGCCAATCCGTCCCTCTGTTCACTGGCGATGCCCGACATTTTCATGCATGGATACACCCGGTGACCCCCGACGGATCGTTGGCGCTTCGGATTGAAGACAACGGAATCGTCCGCGAACAGACCCTTCCCTTTGACGCAGACCATTGGCGCTACGTGACCGTGGACCTCAACGCCTCAGGGGCGGTTTCTTTGAGTTTGGTGGGCCGTGGCGACGCGATGACCCACGTTGAAATTACCGCGGCGAGCGTGACGCAATGAACCTCAAAACACGAACCTTGTGGGGGCTGTTCGCGGTGATCTTGTGGTTTGGCGTGGTGGCGCCTCACTTCCATGACCGAATTCAGCGCGCCACACTGGAGGGACCCAAGCCGTTCTCTTTGCAAAACCTTCGGGACCGCCTGGCCGCAGATACGGGAGCTCCGGATGAAGACTTGGTCTCATCCATGACGCAACTGGCGGCCTTGCAGCGTTCTGAGGAAATGCGTGTGAGCGCAATGTGGTCCTTGTTTGATCCGCAAGCCCTGCAACAAGCCCGCACAATGGCCGGACAACTTCCTCCCCCCACACACGCCGTCGATCCGCGCTTTTTTGAGCCACTTGTTCCGGAACTGATTCGACGCACCAGCGAAGGGTACGGGGTGGGTCGAGCTCCCTTGCCAACGAACGCTCCGCCGCTCAGCGACACCGAACGCGACGATTTGCTGCGGGTCATGCTATCGGCCGTCCACCACCGATTGATCGAGAAAGAACAGGCGGCGGCCCTGCTTCAAGGAGCGCATGAATTGCTGGAACTGCAAATGGAGCGAATGGCGTTGGAGACGGCCATTCGCGAGGCCGTCGAACTAATTCCGTGACCACCCGGCCTGGGAGTCGTGGCTCCACGGTTCGGTGCCCGAGACCGGAGAGCCTGCATCATCCGTGAACACCACCACCCATGCGCGCTCTGCCGCGGCATCGACCAGGTCAACCAATGGATCGGTGCTGGAGCCCGACGTGTCGACCACGGCTTGGCGATCCACAATGAACAACACCGGAGGAACGCCTCCGTCGGCAAGCAATGCATCGAGGACACCGACGATCGCCAACGGATCGGGGTCGGTGCAGACCATTTGGTCGTGACCCGGAGGGTCCAGGTGTTCGGGCGGCTCCCCCACAAACACAATCCGACGAACCAGCGTCAATGACCCGCACACTTCCCGAACTGTGGCATGCACGTTCCCTGACCGCACCGTAATGGCCCCTTCTGGAACGGGGCCATTTCCGCTCAAGGGGTCGATGGTGCGGGGGCGCACCGATTCCGTTTTCTGGCGGGGGCGGGCCCGACGATGCCGGCCGGCCATCCATCCCGCAGCGAGCGCAACAAGAATCCAGGCCCATGGCGGACCCGAGGAATGCGAGGAAAACATCTCCGGTTCAGCGGGGGGCGCAGCCGCGGGGGCGGGAGGCGGTTCAGGGGCGGAAGGGGGCGCTTCTTCCCCGTTGTTCTCGGCCGCAGCGGCGGGCGGAGGGGTTCCCTTCGGGCGCGGCTCCGCGCTGGGCAAATCAAACTCCGTGGCGACCGCCGAGCCTGGCTCGCCAATGGTCAAGGTCGCAAATCGGTAGCCGCCGCCCTTGGCGTACACCAATGAACCCAACTGTTCCGATTCCCCATTGGACCCACGCATCGAAAATTTGGCAACCCATTCGTCGCGTTCGACCAAACCCATGGCCACCTTTCTGGCGCAATGAAACACACCGTCATCGGCCGATGCATCGGGAAACGACCCATCATCGGCGCAACCGACTTCGTGTTCGACCCCGTCAATTTCAAGGCGAATCATCGGGGCTTGGGCGGAATCGGCATTCAACACGCGAACGATCACCGCTGACGCATCGCCGGCGATGACCTCTGGACCCAACGCCACCCAGTTGGGGGCGCCCAAAGCGGCGCTCACCCACACCAACAACGAGAATGAAATCACCCCGGGGGATCGTCCGGTGGGGGATCATCCGGTGGGGGATCAACGGGATCGTCCGGCGGGTCGTCCGGCGGGGGATCAACGGGATCGTCCGGCGGGTCGTCCGGCGGGGGATCAACGGGATCGTCCGGCGGGTCGTCCGGCGGGGGATCGATGGGGTCGTCGGGGGGCTCGTCAGGGGGGGCGTCTCCAACTGGACCGTCAACTATGGTGACCACAAAGTTGTGACCCGACGAAGTCGCGCCCTCTACAACGGTCATCGGGCTGGCTGAAGAGAGCGTTTCGTTGATGAAGGTCGCGGTTTCCACACGGCCCACCACCGCCAACTCTCCGGAATCTCCGGTGGGAATCTCCACCGAGTACTCGACGGATTCTCCATCGGCCTCCGGGCAATCTATGTCGGCCACGCCAATCATTTCCGCACTCCCGGAAAAGTCGGGGGTTCCCGTCTCTGGGTCGATGGAATCAAAGGGCCACGTGGAGACCCGGCAAGAAAGGGAACTGAAATCGGTGTCGCCGCTCACAGTGAGCGTGCCCGAAACCATCATTCTCATGTCTTCCATGGTGACGTCGGCATCCGCGTCCGCATCCGCGTCCGCATCCGCATCTCCGTCGGCATCCGCATCCGCATCCGCATCCGCATCCGCATCCGCATCCGCATCTCCGTCGGCATCCGCATCCGCATCCGCGTCGGCATCCGCGTCGGCATCCGCATCCATGTCCGAATCGGAGTCCAAATCGCCCGCATCGGCATCGGCGTCTTCGCCGCAATTGGGCGCTCCGGCGCAGTCGGGGTCATCGCAATCAAAGAGACCGTCACCGTCGTTATCGGCAATGTCATCGCATTCGCCCGGGTACTGCCCTTCCCAACGACCGTCCGACGCTGAATCTGTCGCATTGGAACCGTCTTTGTTTCCGCAACCCGTCACGGCGAAACCGAACATCCAAATAAAGTGCTGTCGCATCGCTTCAATCTCCTGTGAGAAAGCATACATCATCGTCCGTGATACGTTGTCAACACTGTTCCGGAGGAGCCCTCATGCACAGTCGATTTCTGGCCCTATTGGGCGCCCTGTTCCTGTTTTCTTCTGCCGCCTGGGGAGCCACGGGCATCGTTGTTCGTCTGTCCACCGGGGGTGAGTCCATCGGCTCTCCGGTCCAGGCAATCCTGACCAATGACGACGGCGATGTGACCACGTTGACCCTAAAAGACGACGGGGAGTCGCCCGACGTAAATGCAGGGGACCACCACTATTCCGCTTCTGCAATGCTGAAAGGCGATGAGTTTAAGGTCTCGCTTTCGCTCGATGGAGACTCCGAAGACGTGGGTGAAGTGTCCTGGCCGGCAGACGTGACCGCTCGGGATCTCGTGATCTCTCGGTACGACGGCATTGTGACCTTGGAAACCGGCGCAGGAGACAACGGTCAGCCCATGGGCGAGCCCACAACTCCGGGAACCAATTCGGGAGAACCCGCGCCGGGCGCTGCCACCGGTGACCCGGTGGACAACCCCGTCGCCAACGGCACCGCTCCCGCGCGCGGACCCAATGTGACCTTCTCATCCAACAGCAACAGCACCACCCCCGAAAACGACAGCACCTTGTACGTGATCGGAGGCGCACTGCTTCTGATTTTGGCGGCCGTCGCATTCTTTTGGTTCCGCGAACCCTCTGCCTCTGCCGCTCCGCGGTCGACTGGCGCGAGCTCCAGTTTGGTGCATCGGATGCCGGAACCCGGCCTCCTCGGAGATGGAACCCCTTCATTGTCTGCCGGCGCTTCGGTTTGGGTGGTCGATGCCGAATCAACCGATGATTTCATGACCTTGTTGATGGGCAGCATGGCCGCTCATCACCGCGTTGTGGTGGTCGCACCCGGCTCCAATGCGGTGCCCTTGGTGCACGGTGGGCCGGTCTACCGCATGAAAAACCCCCGACCCGGCCATGTCGGGGAAGCGGTGGCCGAACTGATGCGCGGCGCGGGTCAGCCAGTGGCGGTGCTCGTGGACGCCACGCGCATGGAAGAATCCATGATCAGCGACTACGCCGATTTGGTGGGCGGAGATTTGGGCACGGTGTTTGTTCGAAACACCCCGCATACCGGGCCCGAACAAAGCCTGACTGTGACCAAAACCTCAAACGGGTGGACCATTCAAGACGGCGACACCAAGGTCAGCCTTCGCATGAACGAGTGGGGAATCGCTACGGAGTTGTTGGGCTAAAGTCGAGGGACTCTCGCCGGCCCAAGGCCACCTCCACCGCGCCCGCAAACCCAGGCTCCAGGACAGCCGCAGCCACCAACGCTTGCGTTTGCAGGGCCGTGAGGTGCTCACCTGGACGGACCCGATACGCTTCGGCTCGCCACAGCCCCCCCACATCCATCGCTTCTTCTCCGGGCGATCGACCCGCGTAGCGCAAGGTGTCAAAGTCGCCGGCATCCCACGTGCCCGCCACCATCGATTCGTAATGACCCGGGCGGGCCAGTGGGCCCATGCTTCGGCGCAAAAAGAAGCGAACATCGGCCAAACTCGCCCGCTGTTCATCGGACAGCGTGGCCACCCAAGTTTGAACCCGCTTCAATGCACCCTTCGTGCGCTCAAATCGCGATTTATGTGGATCAACGTCCGCCCACAAAGCCGTGCGCGCCGTGCGCAATCGCTCGGAAAACTCCGCCAGATCTTCTGCGCTCATCGATGTTTCTCCGGCAAACGCGCGAATCAATTCCTCGTACACCGCCCGATACGCCTGGAGTTCTTGCGGCCCCAACGCGGCGCGCTCCGCGCGATCGGCATCGACTGCAGCCCTGATCGCGGCGGACAATTCCAACATTGATTCCAACTGTTCCGGTTCCAGTCCAGCCACATGCAGCCACCCCAAGATGCGCGCGCGTTGGCCCAATTCACGGGCCTCATCGCCAAACTCATCGGCGTACAGCATTTGGTACAGGGGCTCCCCTTCAGCAATGGGCGGCGCCGGAGGCGTGGCGGTCGACTCGACCGACGGGCCCGACTCCACGGGACGTTTGAAATCATCGGGGTGGTACGCGCAGCCGAAGAAACCTGCGATGATGAAAATTCGAATGCCCATGATGGTCACTTCCCCAACGAAACCGATGCTACCACGCAGCCGAAACCCCGCCGTCGCACACCTGGGTGCACTCTTTGGCTTTGTCCTGTTGGCCATGTGGTTCATGGCGCCGGTGTTGCAGCAGCCCTCCAGCCTCGCCATCGGCCACCCCAACAATGATGTGTGGAACCACGTCTGGGGCTACGGGTTTGTGGCGCAATCGTTGGCCAACGGCGAATGGCCCCTTCACACCGAACTGCTGAACTGGCCCCACGGGGGGAGTTTGTGGTTCATCGACTTGTTGGGCGCACTGCTGACCCTGCCGGTGAACTGGTTGTCCGGTCCGGTGGCGGCCTACAACGCCAGCATGCTGATCCAGTGGGTCTTGGCCGGGGTGGGCATGTACGCCTTGGCGTGGCGGGTGACCGGCAGCATAGCGGGCGCATGGGCGGCGGGCGTGGCCTTTCAAACCATGCCGCACCTGATGGGCCAAGCCTACAACGGCATTTCCGAAACCTTAATGGTCGGCTTTCTGCCCTTGGCCTTGCTGGGGTTGCGCGAACTGTTTGCGGGCCCCAGCCGCCGAACCGCCTTGTGGGCGGGCTTGGCCATGGGCATCACAGCATTGGCCAACTGGTACTACGGACTGTTTGCCGGCATGGCCTTGATTGGCCTGCTCATTCGGGGGCTGTGGCGAAGCCAACTGCGTGTTTCAAAAGACAGCCTCCGATTGGCGGTCCTGTTTTCGGTGACACTGGGGGTCGTCGTCGCGCCCGCATTCATGGCCTTTGGGGCGTCCATGGCGGCCGAAGATGCCGTCGTGACTCGGGATCCCCAGTTTGTCTGGGCCACCTTGGTGCTGCACAACATGACCGATCTGGTGTCGTTTTTTCGGCCAGGCAAACACTACTCACCGGACCTCAAGGAAGCGTTTGGGGAGGACCTTCTTGTGGTGGTCTACCTGGGGCACGCGCTGATTTGGCCCGCCCTCATCGGGTTTCGCTCCGACTTTCGCAAAAAAATGAAAAGCTGGGCGTGGTTGGGGTGGGGGTATTTTGTCTTGGCTCTTGGACCCTTTTTGTTCATCGCCGGCGACTACGTCCAGGCCTTCGGTGGCTGGATTCCGCTGCCCTTTTTGGCGCTGTTCAAATGGACCCCCATGTTCTCCCGAATCAGCCACGCCTACCGCTTCAGTGTGGGGGTGAGCTTGGCCCTTTGCATGCTGTTGGCGTGGAGCATCCGCTCGTTGCGCAATGGCCGATTCCCCGGCTGGGCGGTGGCCGCAGTGGTGGTGGTGTTTCGAGTGGCGGAAAGCACCCTGGCATCACCCGCGCCGTTCCCCTTCCCGGTGGCCCGCGCTGACGTGCCAGCCGTCGTGCAAGAACTCCGCGGCGGTGCGGTCTTGGACCTGCCCGTGGGCCGTCCCGTCTTGGCCCGAAGTCAGTACTCACTGGCGCAACTTTCACACGGTCAACCCAGCCCATACGGGCTGAACGATCCGTTGCCAAACAGCCTTCGTTCCAATCGTTTTTTGCGTTTTTTGGTCGAGATGGAGTACTCCACCACAGCCACACTGCCCGCTCAATTGCCGTGGTTCGACATCGAAATGGGGCGCCAAGCCGCACTGGCCGACGGGCTTCGTTGGGTGGTGATGCACCAAGCATCCTACCCCTCCGGTCAGTTCGCCCGCACGGCCCGCTTTTTGGACATCGTGGCCACGCCAGTCCACCAAGGAGACGGCGTCCGCATCTACAAACTGGAGCCGTAAACCAAAGGGGCCAACTGCGAAGCAATGTGCTGTCCCAACGCAGCGTTGCCGTTCCGAGACAAGTGGTTTCGATCCACCAACACCTCGTTTTCGGTCATCCCAGTGAATGCCTCTTTTGCATCCAGCCACATCACATCGTCGGACACAAACTCCCGCTGCATCCGTGCATAAGGGCGCAGCGAATCTTGGAGTCCACCCCGCACATGCTCGGTCAACAACAGCACTCGAATCCCGCGCGAGCGGGCCGCAGCAATGATGGCGGCATGGTTTTCTTTTGCATCGGCCAAAGGCACATCCGCAACGCCTTCCGCCGAGGGGTCTTCGAGTCCACGGTTCCACAACGACAACCCCACCATGACGGTCGATTCAGAAGCCCAGTCCGACAAACTTGAAGCGAGTTGTCCTCGTTGCTGGACCGCCTCTTCGCGTTGCTTTCGGGTACGCGCATTCTGGCGGGTCAACACGTCGTTCACCCCGACGTACAACACCAGAACATCGGCCCGCGCCAAGTGCGTGTCCAGGGACCGAGAAATGGTGAACGTGTTTCGATCCCCGTCCCCAAAGTTCACGGTCCTCAATCCCTGTCCTTCGGGCAAATCTGCGCACAACTGCCGGTGGGTGGCCGCAGGGAAAAAGGCTTCGGGCTCGTCTCCGAATTGGTAGGCACCGCCCACCGAAGAGCCACCGGCAAAGACCACTGTCACCGATTGTTTGGCCGAATCCGAACCGCAAGAGTCGTCCCACACGGGGAGGGGGGTTTGCCAGCCGCGTTCGTTGGGCCTCTCGCCGGACAACTCGTCCATTTGCCACACCCGACCCAACCCGGATGCCGACACCGACGATTCGATGGCAAAGGGCACCAAACACACCGCCAACACCAGTCCATCGACCGCCCGCCGGGCCGATTGAGTCCAAAGCGCAGAGGTCCCAATCAGGCTGGATGCACGCCAAACCACCATCCAAATGGCCCCGCTTTCCGGACCAAAAACGGCCAAGGGCAGCCAACCCAAGGCATCGATTGCCCACCACCGACGCGGAGCTTCAGGCCCCGCTCGTGCAGCACCGATCACCATGCAGCCAACACCAATCCACAATCCGGGGCCGATTCCCCGTACGCCCACAGCCGCGGAAAGCACCCCAACCAAACACCACAGCAACGGGGATTTCACGGGCGCGTTGAAGGCCACCGAAATCCGGCGAATCAACGCGAGACACGCAAACCACACTGCGGGAAACAGCGAAACCATCAGAGCTGTCGTGGCCCACTCGGAGGGCACGGTATCTTTCAAATACAACCGTTCCACCGCCAGCAACCACGTCGCATCGG
>Ga0115012_10001130_pt1 | contig 15355 bp, 18 predicted proteins | sample TroAtlMetagenome_FD_88706 | JGI IMG/M metagenome (GOLD analysis project Ga0115012, IMG submission 88706) | Marine eukaryotic phytoplankton communities from Atlantic Ocean - Tropical Atlantic ANT10 Metagenome | ecosystem: Environmental > Aquatic > Marine > Oceanic | place: Tropical Atlantic...
CAATATAGGAGGCTTACATTATGGCATCATTGGCTGAAATAAGGGCGAAGTTAAAATCTCAAGAAGTGAATCGCTCCACTTCATCAACAGGCGGAGACAACGCCATCTACCCACACTGGAATATATCAGAAGGCTCAGAAGCAGTTGTTAGGTTCTTACCTGATAAGGACACAAACAACACTTTTTTCTGGACTGAAAGAAACATGATCAAACTACCTTTCGCAGGTATCAAAGGTCAGACTGATTCAAGACCAGTACAGGTACAAGTACCATGCATGGAGATGTATGGCAAAACATGTCCAGTACTAACGGAAGTTAGACCATGGTTCAAAGACAAGAGCATGGAAGACATGGGCAGAAAATATTGGAAAAAGAAAAGTTACATTTTCCAAGGTTTTGTTACAACAAATCCATTAGCAGAAGACACAAAACCTGAGAATCCAATTAGAAGATTTATTATTGGACCTCAGATCTTTAACATCATTAGAAGTGCATTGATGGATCCAGAGATGGAAGAAATGCCAACTGATTATGTAAAAGGTGTTGACTTTAGAATTACTAAAACAACTAAAGGTGGATACGCAGACTACTCAACATCAAAATGGTCAAGAAGAGAACGTGCATTAGATGAGGCAGAGAGAGCCGCAATCGAAACACACGGGTTACACAACCTAGGCGACTTCAGACCAAAAGAACCATCAGAAGCAGAAGTTAAAATAATTGCAGAATTATTTGCTAAATCTGTTGAAGGTGAGGCTTATGATCTAGAGCAGTATGGACAGTACTTCAGACCAGCAGGCATGGCTTACCAAGGTAAACCACAAGTAGCGGTACCAACAGCATCGGCTCCGGCGGCAACGCCAGTGGCAGAAGCGGCACCGACTGCGGCTCCTGTAACTGAAAGTGCACCAGCACCACAACCAGCGGCGGCTACGGCTCCTGCAGGCGACAGTGCCAAGAGAGCAGAAGACATCTTGAAGTTGATTAGATCAAGACAAGCAAAATAATCTGACAAATGTTATACGAGATTGATGGCATACCCGCATTTCGTATAGACTATTACAATAACTCTGTCGCCCACAAATGGAAAGAACTGATTCAAAACATTTATGTGGGCGATGGAGATGACATAGATCATAAAAGAACGTTTTTCCACTTTAGATCTAGAGATGAAATAAAGGAAGTACTGCTAGATGCTATTCAAAACATAAACACTTTTTTAAAAACGGAATTTATAAAAATACCAAAACAAATAGATTGGGATGATCAAAACTTATACAACACACTGCATATTGCATTTGAAAAACTATCAGGAGACTTTGACAATCCAACTAAACTAATAAAAATTGCACCCATGAATATTAAAGAAAGTATTAGAGATTTAAATTTTTGTGTACATGCACTGGAGCATGGTTCTGGCAGAAACACACTATCTATACAATGGACAAAGGCAAGAACAACAATGCCACGAATTAAACTTACCGATGAGGAATATGATTTGGTTCAGTTTCACATGACGAAAAACGAAGTTTACCTTTCCTACAACGAACTAGGAAAAAGTTACATGGATCTTTGGAACGACAACTTACCAATTGATTATACTGCAACAAAAAACAATCATTATATTGGTGCTGATATTAAAATTGCACTAGAGGACAATGAAAATATTTTTGAAGATGGTTTCATAAATTGGTGCAAGGACAACAAAATCAATCATCTAGAAAAGAAACACGGTATTGGTTTATTGCCAATTGGTAAAGTAGAGTCTATGAGCATAGAACATTTGACAAAAGACAGTAAAGCGAATATAATAGTAGAAAGGAACTAAAAAAAATGACAAAAGTATTTGACGCAACAAAATTTAGAAAAAGTATTACAAAATCAATACAAGGATTAGGTATTGGTTTTAGCGATCCCACAGACTGGATCTCAACAGGAAACTATGCATTGAACTACTTGATGACTAGTGATTTTAACAAAGGAATTCCATTAGGCAAGGTGACTGTACTTGCAGGTGAATCGGGTGCAGGTAAGTCTTACATAGCATCAGGAAACATTATTAAAAATGCACAGGACCAAGGTATATTCGTTATACTAATTGACACAGAGAACGCATTAGACGAGCAATGGCTACAAGCATTAAAAGTGGACACATCAGAAGACAAACTTATGAAATTAAGTATGTCAATGGTTGATGACGTAGCAAAAACTGTTTCAGAGTTTATGAAAGGTTACAAAGACCAACACGCAGATAACAAAGAAGGTGCACCTAAAGTACTATTTGTTATAGACAGTTTGGGTATGTTACTAACACCAACAGATGTTAATCAGTTTGAAGCAGGTGAGATGAAAGGTGACTTGGGTAGAAAACCTAAGGCATTAACGGCACTTGTAAGAAACTGTGTTAATATGTTTGGAAGTTGGAATGTAGGCCTTATAGCAACCAACCACACATATGCATCACAAGATATGTTTGATCCAGATGACAAGATATCTGGTGGACAAGGATTTATATATGCATCAAGTATTGTTGTTGCAATGAAAAAATTAAAATTAAAAGAAGACGAAAAAGGTAACAAAGTAACTGATGTAAGAGGTATCAGAGCCGCTTGTAAAGTTATGAAAACAAGATATGCTAAACCATTTGAAGGTGTGCAAGTTAAGATTCCATATGATACAGGAATGGATCCATATAGTGGACTTGTGGACTTGTTCGAGAAGAAAGGCTTACTAGTACAAACAGGAAACAGGTTAAAATACGTGGATCCACAAGGAAAAGAACACATAGACTTTAGAAAACAATGGACAGGTGATAAATTAGATATGATAATGGCAAACTTTAAAGAAATTGCACCTGCAGAATCAACTGAAGAAGAAAAAGAATAAAATGATTGATTTCACACACGAAGATATAGAACGACTCTGGAGTTCGATTGTACATTATGTACCGGAAAGACAGAAACTGGATATGGCCATAGACTTCATAAAAAGTTTAGAAGACATCGGTGTTGAAGTAGACGAAATAAAAGCATCAGCAGAATACGATCCAAAACTAGAAGAAGCAATCAATACCGTGTTCGAAGACGACGAAGAAGAAACGTACGGTGAGGATGAATGATAAACTGGTACAACGAAGTAAGTAGGAACCTGGCAAAGATACCAGACTGCATAGCATATTTTGATAAAGAATTATTAGAGGCGAAGAAGCAGTGTAGAATATATGGAAACCTAGAAAGGGCCAGCGCCGCACTTCCTGGAATAGTAGAAGAAAGATTTAGCCAATTACAACAACTCGAAGCAATACTAGAATACCTTAACATAGAGTTAAGAAGATTAAGATCAAAAACTTTTAGAAAATATTTAGAAAACTACAACAGAGCATTATCAAGCAGAGATGCAGAGAAGTATGTTGACGGCGAAGACGATGTCGTAGACATGGACAAAATTATAAATGACTTTGCATTGATGAGAAATCAGTGGTTAGGCATCACCAAAGGTTTAGATCAAAAACAATGGCAGATAACAAACATTGTTAAATTGAGAGTAGCGGGAATGGAAGATGCCGATATCAAATAATAGAATAATACTTACAGACGTAGACGGTGTGTTGCTAGAATGGGAAAACCATTTTACAGAATGGATGCTCCAACGATCTTATTTTGACAACGAAGTAGGAGAAGGCTATGTTGGTAAAAAAGTTTATCCTTACAAACTGTTAGATGATAAACAAAACACATATGAAATGGCAGAACGTTTTGGATTAAGCAAAACCGCAATAAGAAAAGAAATTAGAGAATTTAATAAAAGTGCTTGGATGGGCACACAACAACCAATGCCAGATTCACAAACTTGGGTAAAATTACTTGCCGCAGAAGGTTGGACATTTATACCTATAACATCTCAAACGTCAGACATACCAGCACAACTATTACGTAGAAAAAGATTGGGAGAATTATTTGGCGAACATATTTTTACAAATTACCATATTTTAGACACCGGAGCAGATAAAGATTCAGCGTTAGCGGAGTTTCACAACACCGGACTATATTGGATCGAGGACAAGCCTAAGAACGCTGTAACCGGGCTCAAATACGGTTTAAAGACTATATTAATCGACCACCCATACAATCGAGACTTTGATCATCCTGAGATCACCAGAGTAAATAATTGGCAAGAAATACATCAAATTGTATCAGGAAGAAAATGAAAATATACGTTGGACACGACAGCAGAGAAGACATAGCATATCAAGTATGTGAACACAGCATCAAGAGAAGAGATCCGTCAGCAGAAGTAATTCCCCTTAAACAAAAACAGATGAGAGATCAAAGTTTATACACACGACCTGTTGACAAACTTGCATCAACAGAATTTACTTTCACAAGATTTTTTGTACCGTACCTAAACGATTTTAAAGGGTGGGCGGTGTTTTGTGACTGTGATTTTCTTTGGAAGATTCCATCACATGAACTTATAAAATATTGTGATAATTCCAAAGCAGTTGTTTGTGTGCAACACGATTATACACCTAAAGAAACAACTAAAATGGACGGACAAGTACAAACTGTTTATCCAAGAAAAAATTGGAGCAGTATGGTACTATGGAACTGCGAACATCCAAAAAATAAAATATTAACACCTGAATTACTAAATTCAGAATCAGCAAAATTTTTACATAGATTTAGTTGGCTAGAGGATAACGAGATTGGATCTTTACCAGTAGAGTACAATTGGTTAGTTGGTTGGTACAAAGAACCAAGAGACGGTACTCCTAAAATATTGCATTACACAGAAGGCGGACCGTGGTTTGATGGGTATCGTGACTGTGAATATGGTGACGACTGGAAAAAAGAACTAATAAATCTTTTTAGTTCGTAAAATAAGGTTTAGTTTATGGATCTAATGAAAGGTAAGAAAGGACTAATCACAAACTTATACAATGACAGGTCCATTGGGTGGGGAATTTCTCAAAAGTTAGCAGAGGCTGGTGCAGAATTGGCATTCACTTATCTTGGAGATACTCAAAAGAAAAGAGTTGTGCCTTTAGCAGAAAAGTTAAATTCAAAAGTTACATTTAGTTGCGATTTTGAAAAAAAAGACGATGTAGTTAAATTATTTGAAGATATTAAGAAACAATGGGGTCAAATAGATTTTGTAGTTCACGCAGTTTCATTTTCAGATAAATCAGAAATGTTGGGTGAATATCTCAATACAACTAGAGAAAATTTTTTAAGAACTATGTTAACTTCGTGTTTCTCATTCACAGAAGTTGCAAAAGAGGCATCTAAGATAATGAAAGACGGAGGAAGTATGCTTACATTGACTTACGAGTCTACGAAAACAATTCCCAATTACAATGTCATGGGTGTTTGTAAGGCGGCGTTAGAATCTAGTGTTAAGTATCTAGCAAAGGATTTAGGCTCAAAAAAAATCAGAGTTAATGCCATTAGTGCTGGTCCAATTAAGGCTCTGGAAGGAAATGCAATTGGTGATGCAAAATTTTTATATAAATGGAATGAAGATCATTCTTTTTTGAAAAGAAACGTTGATATCCATGATATAGGAAATTCCGCTCTATATCTAATAAGTGATCTTGGTAGCGGTGTGACTGGTGAAATTCATTATGTGGACGCTGGTTATAATAAAGTTGGAATGCCGGACCCAAAAAATATAAAAGAATAATTAAAAATATATTTTATCTATCTGATCAACATTTTCTTTTTGTTCAATCACTTCGCTGTTATTGAATCCTAGTCGAAACATGTACTCATCCATTTCATTCTCTGAAGGCATCTCCGGAAACTGTTCATCTTTGTGTATATTCACTTCTTGTATTACATATTTGGCACGAGCGAATATGTCTGGAGCACCATTCATTATCATGATTTCTGCACCTTGAACATCTTGTTTGATCAAGTCAAACTGGGCATCCTTACCAACTAATTGATCCAAAGTTTGCATCTGTCTAATCTCATAGTCTTTGAAAATACCAAACACTGTCGAGCCCTTTGTGTACGTGACCTTCTTTTTGCTTCCTTTGGTTATTTCACGTAGATACATTTTTATTTCTTTATTGCTATCACCAAGCACAGCGATGTGACAGTTATGAGATATTTCTTTTAAATGCTTCTCATATTTTGGACCTGCTTCTATACAAGTGTATTCTGCGTCGGGCCATATTGATTTTACATTTTTAGTCCAGAGTCCTATGTTGCACCTATATCCAAAATCTTTGTTGGTGAGAAACTGTGTTCTGCTTTGAGCTTCTTTAAGTGTTCGTACATCATGCTTTGGTGTATACAATGTCTGGCCAGGATTTAATTAATATTTTGAATCCTAGAGATTTCAAATGTTCCTTTATGTCTTTTTTACTACTTCCATATTTTTCACTGTTTCCGTTCAGTTCAATCATTAAGTATTCAACGTTTTCTAAAATCCTTTCTGCACCTTTGAGAACTTCCATTTCGAGACCTTCAACATCAATCTTAATAAAATCTACATCTTTGTGCCCTAGATGATCTAGTTTGTTTATTGTTATTTCTCCTTTTTCTAGCAACACTCTAGTATTCTGGGTAGCATATTCTTTTGTTAACTTTACAAGTCCGTCTTCGTTACCTACTGCTTGGTTATATGGTTCTATATGAATGTATGGACTTATGTTCCTTAGAAGGCATTCGTAGTGTATGTTGTTAGGTTCATAGCAATGAATCTTTTTTGCAAATTGTTGCATAGATAATGTCCAGGTGCCGCACCATGCCCCTACGTCAACTATACAATTAAATTTCTTGTCATTTGTTTTACACCACTCTATTAGTTTTTCAAGACAAGTATCCTGCATGTAAGGATGACCTTTCTTACGCCATTGTTCTATTTGTGTATCGTATGATGGTACCCATATGCCACTAGATAATTGTTCTATGCTCATAGCAGACCCTTGTCCATTAATATTTCAACGGCCTTTCCGTTGGCAATTTCTTCTGGTGTGAACTGTTGATAAGCCAAACTGTATACCCAATCTTCACAGCCAACAAAGAAAGGATTTTCAATATCTGCAAGTTCTTGCCCTCCAACTTCTTTAGCAAAACTTTTCTCATCACATATAACAGGTATTCCCATGCACTGTGCTTCTACCGCCGCTATTGAACAACTTGTTACACATACCCAAGCGTCTTTAAGGTCCTCGGATAGAGGAACTGTTGCTTCACTTGGTCCAGATGTTCCCCTGCCACGTGGTTTGTGTCGAATTTTTATTGGTCTATCTGTGTACCTTTTAATTTGTGCTACAATGTCATTTGTCCAATTTGGTTTATCTAAATAATCGTGTATACCTGCCGAACTAGGACACACTAATACATAACTGCCTTTAAAGTTAGGTGCTTTAATTTTAATTCCAAATTTATCAAATCTATCAGATTTACACATCTTAATATATGATGCATGAATTTTATTTTTACAAATACGCCAATAATGATTGTCAGGTTTTAAATTATTGTTATCAAATCTTCCAAAGTACGGAGTATCAGTAAACCAAAACTGATGCTTACGTGCTTCAAGTTTTTTGACCATTGCTTTGTTGTTGCCAACAAATCCCCAGAACATGCTGTTCGCTACTGGTTCTATTTCTGTTTGATTGTTTAACAGTTTAGTTTGTTCTGGCCAGGACTTCTGTACACCATCAAACACTTCATATGCTTTGCTGTTCTTGTTGTTAAATGGTGCGTAAATTGTTAGCATCTATAAATTCCATAAGTTGTTTGGCCCATTGTTTGTGTCCTTCTGCTGATGGATGAGGATCACTTGGACTTACTATTAATTTTTTATCAGAAACGAATTCAAGGTGGCTCACCTTTGGACTGAAAAATCTATCCATGTTGATCGCATTCCTGATCACACGAAAGTCCTCTGTGCCATTTCCAAAATCGTTAGGCAAAGAGTTGTACATCACATAAGGTATTCTCTTACGTTCAAAGTAGTTCTGTAAGTCAAAAACATTATCAAGGAAATTCATAGTGAGATTGTTTTCTATATCCCACCCTTTATGATTTCGTATAAAACTTACATTATCTAGTGTCTTCCAGGTCCTCCAAGTAAGATCCGTGCCCGGTATACGTCCTTTCTTCCATCCGTCGTCTGTGATGTAATCATTCCTAACTGCACTAGACCAACCTATAACGGCAAAAATATCTTTATCCTTATTTTGTTCTACCCAAACTTTAGTAGAGAATCCTATCCTAGTGTTACCCCTGCCACCCATCGCCAAGTTTACTAGATCCATGCTGTAATTTTCAGCAATTACCTTTGTGGTAAATGTTTCCACACCGTCTTTTGGTCTAGGTGTTAAAAAACTACATCCATTTGAAAATAATATCATGATCGTGTATTATAACATAATTATTAATAAAATGTCAGTAAAAAATATAAACTCCCTGAAGTATTTCCTTAATAGGTGGGAAACAGTTGATCCCGAGTACAACTACACAGTACCTTACCATGAATCAATAGATCCACACTTTACAAGTTTACCAACTTTCGTAGCAGAGTTCCATGAATGCAAGGTCCACACCTGTCCTTTACTAGTGACCAGAGAAAATAAAATGATAACTGAATACGTATGGTCGCTAACACATCAGAGCAAACACAAACCTCAAAAGACACATTCACTCTGGGAGGAATGGGGAGACAACATGTCTGTTGAACTGCCACCGGTGAAGGAAAGTTTCAACGAAACTAACACCTATGTTTGGTTACCAATAGATGAAGGAAGTGGAAAGAATCCGTGGCACATCTGGATAGACGTAATATCTAAATTTAGGCTGTTGGAGAAAAGATGGTCAACAAACTTTAGTAGATACTGTTTTATACTGGCTAACCACAGTCCATATTTTGAGAAAGTTTGCAAAGAACTTTTTCCTGAAGTAAAGATCGTAACAATGCCCAAGGGAGAAACATGGCAGTTCAAACACCTGCTAGTGCCAAGCATGAGTAATTCAAAGGATGGTATTATTGTTCCACCGTTGGCTCCATGGTTACGACACTTCAAAGGTCTAAAGAATCTTAAAGGAGTAAAGCCACATAGGAAAATAGTAGTGTTAAGACCTGGAGCAAAAACTAGGAAACTAGTGAACTCCGATGAATTATTATTAAAATTAAAAGGCTGGGAAACTGTTGCTTTAGAAAATATGCCAATACGAGACCAAATGAAAACGTTTGCGGAAGCATCACATATAGTTGCGGCTCACGGAGCAGGATTAGTTAACTTGCTATGGTGCCAACCAGGAACAAAAGTCATAGAGATACAAGATAAAAACATGATACATAAAAAAGTATATCCGTTGTTATCACATAATTTAGATCTAGAGCATAAGTTGTATTTGGCAGATGTAGAACCAATTGCTTTAAAGGACGGCTCCAAACCCAAGGGAGTAAAACGTTTTAGTGACATGATAAACTTTAAAATTAATATCCCAGAAATAATGGAGCACCTAGAATGAACAATTCAGTACTACAGAAAAAGCCAATGTTGTTCTTAGAACCGTATCCACATTTCGTAATCGAGGATGCACTGCCACAAGATATCTATGATAGTCTCGAAAAAGAATGGCCAAAGGATCAACTGTTAGCAACTGAACCTTTTGACTCGGGCATTTGTTACCGACTGAAGGCAGATGAAATGTTAAAACCAGGAAAAGTTTCCAATGTATGGAAAGAATTTACGGAATACCATACTTCGTCTTCTTTCTACAAGGAAATGCAAGAAGCATTTAGTGACCTTGTACCACACATAGAAAATTTAGAGAATACCTTGAGTCCGAGAGGATGGGACAAAGGTGACGACTGGATTGGCACAGACTGTCAAACTGTCATGCACAAACCTATCGACTTTAGTTCGAGAACCCCACACATAGACAACCCTAGGGAAATTTATGCGGCATTACTTTACATGCCTTACAAGGATGACCAAAGTACAGGAGGTGAGTTTCAAATACACAAGACAGATGCTAACATACAAGAAGTGAATAAAAACGGTGGCCGGGCAGTGGGCGACAAGGCAGGTGAAATAGTTAAGACAGTACCATATAAACCTAACACACTAGTTGCATTTTGCAATAACTCAACGAAGTGTGTACACAGTGTATCCGCTAGACAAAATGCCATGCTACACAGAAGAAGTGTTAATATCATTGCAGAATTCAACAGAGCCGCCAAGCGTAAAATGTTTGAAGTAAAGGAAAACAGAAGATAATGCTGTCAGGAATACACACAACCAAACCAAGGACACAACAATACATAGATGCTTTTGTCAAAGGATCAGGACAAGGAAAAATTTATCATTTCCGTGAATTAAAACAACTGCCCAAAGAAGAGTTGACCATGTATGGAATTCTCGCAGGCTCGGGTGAGATATACAAGCAGTGTAAGAGGGAAAATAAAGATTTCTACTTTATGGACCATGGCTACTTTACTAATGCTCATGTTACACCACACTGGTTAAGGATAACAAAAAACAAACACTGTCAAAACATATTGCAACAAAGGCCCGCAGATCGTTATGAGAAAAATTTTAAGCAAGACATAAAGCCATGGAAAAAAGGAAAAAAAATTCTAGTATTACCTCCAACAAACGCAATAGGAAATTTTTTTAATACAACAGACTGGTTAGATAAAACTATCAAAACGTTAAAAGAAAACACAGATAGAGAAATTGACATCAGAGAGAAACCTTACAATCCTAACGTTGGTAAAGATAGTGTAGGTGCAACTGTTAAGATTGAAACTAAGACTGTGCATAAAGGCAAAATAGATTGGAACGATTACCATGCAATGGTTACGTACAATTCCAACACTATGGTTGCCAGTCTGACAAATGGCGTTCCTGTATTCTGTGATCCTGTCAATAGTGCGGCCGCACCTATTTCAGAAACAGATTTTAGTAAGATTGAGGCTCCAATATACGGCGACAGAGTTGCATTATTTTCAAGTTTAGCATATAATAATTGGACACTTAAAGAAATGGCAAACGGAACTGCATGGAGAATGCTTAATGAAAGTTGAAATATTTAGAAGGACTGTAAAAGATCGTAAGCGTGGAAACAGTTATGATCTCTTATATCACCTGAAAGAAGGCATTGAGGCCTCGGGTGATGAAGCAGTTATAGTGAATGAACACATGACCGGGCCAACTGTGGAAGGCGAAATGACACCAACTGCCCCAATGGCGGCAATGTTTGGCTATGGTGGAGACAAACAGATGCACCATACAAAAGGAAGACGTAGAGAACTTGCAAACAACTGTAGAGCAAAAAAGATTCCTTTAATAACATTCGATGGTGGATTACTGTCCAGTTTTGGAAACGTATCTACATCTCCGGATCATCACTTTAGGGTTTCGTTGTACACTCCAATGAATGATGGTGACTTCTTATCAGATAATAGTCCTAGTGATCGTTGGGAAATGATGGTAAAGAAATTTAAAGTGCGATACGAACCATGGAGGAAATCTAATCCAGATGATCCTATATTATTTGGACTACAACCCAAAGATAACTGGAGTATGAATGAAATGGATCCTATTGATTGGTTTAACAATGTATATGAAAAACTGAGGCCACTTACTAAAAGAAAATTTATTGTGAGACCACATCCAAACAATGTGGCAAACATTGATGGACGCAGTGCAGAACTTCCTGACGATGTAGAAATACAGTTCACACAGAAACATTTTATAGGAGATGAGAAAAAGCACTATAGATTTCATTTCCAAGAGGCTTTAAATAATTGTCATGCTTTTGTTACTCACAATTCTACTGCCAGCGTCGACTCTTGCATTCGTGGAGTCCCTACCTTTGTTACAAGCGATCTTGCAATTTGTTGGCCTGTAGCAAACACAGATCTATCTAAAATAGAAACTCCGGAGTATCCTGATAGGACACAATGGGTGAACGATCTTGGTTACAAGATGTGGAGCATCAAAGAAATCAAAGACGGAACAGTTTATAAAAGGTTCAAATCAAAACTAGGTTTATAATGTGCGGCATATATGGCATCACGGACAATGATCCTAAATTTATAGAAGACTATTTGGAGATATGCAAACACAGAGGACCTGACGGTTCAAATCTGTACACTTCAGACACTGTTACGCTAGGACATAATCTTTTGAGTATAATGGCAGATCCAGGAAAATCACAACAACCATGGATCACTCCAAAAGGCAATCGTCTTGTGTACAATGGAGAAATTTTTAACTACAAAGAACTACTGAACAAATACAAAAAGTTCAACAACACCACAGGGTGTGACACCGAACTACTTGCATGGGGCCTCGATACACATGGTTTAGATTTTATAGATGAGATTGATTCCATGCATGGCTTTGCGTATTATGATTTGCACAAGGATACAATAACGCTCAGCAGGGATCATGCTGGTATCAAACCACTGTATTATGCAGAGATAGACAAAGGTCTTGTGTTTGCTTCGGAGATAAAAGGCATGTTAGATATAGTGCCAAATGCAAGAATCCTTGACCGCCTGGCATGTAGCATGATGATCAAAGCAGGAACAAATCCATTAAGAAACACACTGTTTACAAATATAAAAAAAGTTTTACCAGGCGAAACGTTGGTTTACGATATTTCAAAAAGGACGATAAATTTTGTAAAGAGGATATACATTAGACCCAATGCCAATAACGATTATGATAAAAATGAATTGAAAGAAATGTTTGCCAACGCTGTGAGACAGTGCAGTATTGGAAGAAGAAAGATTGGAGTTTTCCTTAGCGGAGGAATAGACTCCAGTATTGTTGCATACGAACTAAACAAAATACACGAAACGGTACACACTTTCACAAATAGATTTACACCAGAAGTTACAGCAGACGAAGACTACAATAGTGATTCAAAGATTGCAGGAAAGTTTGCTAAAGAACAGAACTTCAATCATCATGATGTGTTAATTTCGCCCGAGGAATATCTTTCAGCGTGGGATGACAGCATCTATTACATGGAACAACCAAACTACAATCCAAGCAACTCTGTATATTGTTATACAAACAAAGTCTTAGCAGACAACGATATTGTGATCACAATGGCAGGCGATATGGGAGATGAACTATTTGGCGGATATCCAAAATATTTCAATCTGTATAACAGCAAAGACAAACCAACCTCATGGAAAGAATTGTTAGAACTTTGGATGCAAAGAATGAGGAAAGGAAGTTATCCCATGATAGACGATCCCATAGATGACGACATTCTAGTCGATGAACTAGCCAAATGTTATGGCGAGGAATTATGGAATCCAGCAGACCCTACGGCATCTTACATGGCACTTGATTGTGTTGCCCAAGTTCCTGAACAATTTTTTGTAAGGAATGATTCTTATGGAATGGCCTACAGCATGGAAGGACGTTTTCCTTTAGCATCTAAACAATTCATGCAGTACTGTCTAAACATTAAATCAGAGCACAAGTTCCAAGGTAATGACATGAAATTTCTGATCAAAAAAACTTACAGCAAAGAGTTACCTGCATACCTGTTGTACAAAGAAAAAACAGGATGGACAGTGCCGATTGGCTATTGGTTGATGGACGGGATTGACAAAAAATTAAATAAGGTCTATGACGAAGCAATTGGTAAAGACAGGCTAAAACTCGTAGGGAGGTCTCAGAAAATAGGAAAGAGATTGCTACCGGAGTGGCAAGTAAAAAATTGGAAGGAAAAATATAAAATTAAATAATGTTATGCCCACACTAGCAGTAATCACAACTTTTCCTCCAAACAGATGGACTACGTATGCCAAGAGGATGATTGATAGTCATGTGCAATTTTGGCCTGAGGATGTGACTCTGTACGCTTACTATGAAGGTGCCAAACCTGACTACGATCATGCAAAAGTAAAATTTATAAACACCGAAGAAGTGAATCCCGAACTACTGAAGTTCAAACAAAGACATAAAGATGATCCAGTTGCCAACGGTGAAACTCAAGAAGTACCAGGCGGAGTGAGACGAGATCCTAATGCCGGTAATAATGACAAAGGAAAAGGTTCGTACCTATGGGACGCCGTAAGATTTGCTCATAAAACATTTGCAGTTGATCATGCACTTAAGAATATTGATACAGATTATGTGTTATGGTTGGATGCAGACACCTACACTTTTAGAAAAATTACTACAGAGTTTGTTACAGGATTACTGCCAGAAAACAAACTTGTAAATTATTTAGGTAGGGGAGACAAATACCCAGAATGTGGTTGGGTGTGCTACAATAGGAATCATCCAAAACGCAAAGAGTTTATGGAGCACTGGACCAACATGTACATAACAGATACAATTTTCAAAGAACTTGAGTGGCATGACAGTTACGTCTTTTGGCAATGTGTTAAAAGAATTGCACCTAATGAGGGAGTTGACATAGGCAAAGGTGCTGGTGCGAGGGGACATCATGTATTTGTTAACAGTGTGCTTGGAGCATATGTTGATCATCTAAAAGGCAAAAGAAAAATAAAAGGCAAAAGCAGTGCTAGTGATCTTAGAATTAAACGTGATGAGGACTATTGGAAGAACGTGGAATCCTATGATCCTTTTGGCGGACTGAAATTTGATCCTAAGCAATAGAGGAGTATAATTAATTAAAAATGACATATCCATTAGCATTTTCAACCTGGGGTACTGAAGAAATAGAGGCTATTCAGAAAGTCGTAGATACAGACATGTACACAATGGGCAAACATGTCAAACAGTTTGAACAGGAATTTGCAGAAACATTTAATAGTCCTAATGCAGTAATGGTAAACTCTGGCTCGTCAGCGAATCTGTTGATGTTAAGTTTATTAAAATGGAAATATAAACTGAAAGGTGATATCATAGCACCCGTAGTTGGTTGGGCCACAACTTATTTCCCGATTGTGCAAAACGGTTTCACAATTAATTTTGTTGACGTAGATCCAAACACATGGAACATTGATATACAAAAAATTAGAAAATCAATTACACCTAAGACATGTGCAATCATGCCTGTAAACTTATTAGGTAACAGTTGCGATTATGATGCATTAAAAATTATTTGTAACGAACATAACTTGTTGCTTATAGAAGACAACTGTGAGTCAATGGGGGCAAAGTTCAATGGACAGTATACAGGAACATTTGGCCTTGCTGGGTCGTTCAGTTTCTTTTTTAGTCACCATATACAAACCATGGAAGGCGGAATGGTATTGTGTAAGGAAAAAGAAGACGCCGATTACTTGAGGAGTATGAGGGCTCATGGCTGGGTAAGGGAGTTGCCGGATGATTCTTCTTTGTACAAGAAAACTGGAAACGCATTTAATGACAATTTTATTTTTGCTACAC
>Ga0115012_10001131_pt1 | contig 15349 bp, 2 predicted proteins | sample TroAtlMetagenome_FD_88706 | JGI IMG/M metagenome (GOLD analysis project Ga0115012, IMG submission 88706) | Marine eukaryotic phytoplankton communities from Atlantic Ocean - Tropical Atlantic ANT10 Metagenome | ecosystem: Environmental > Aquatic > Marine > Oceanic | place: Tropical Atlantic Ocean...
GGGGGCGGAGGCGCACCGCAGCGCCCCCGGGTCGCAGGCCGTCGCCATGGCCTCCCCCCCCCCCCCCCCGAGCCCCTCCCTCCGGTTGACTCCGCCCGCGCGGGGTTTTCGGAGGCTTCGACTCGAAGCCGGAGCCGAGCGAGCCTCACTGGAAGGCCTGAGCTGAGCTGAGGCGAGCTTGGGAGCTTGGGAGAGGAGAGCTTCGCAGGAAGGGCCTGGCTGCGGGGCTCCCGCGCGCGAGGCCGAAAAGGGAGCCAGAAGGCGGGGGGCGAAGGCAGAGCGGGTCGACGCGGGGGGGGCCTCGGGGGCGGGGGGAATGGCCGCGGCGGGGGCGAGGAGCACGCCGAGGAGCGCGGGGGGCGCGCCGAGGGGCGCGGGGGGCGCGCCGAGGGGCGCGGGGGGCGCGCCGAGGGGCGCGAGGGGCGCGGGGAGGGGCGCGGGGAGCGCGCCGGGCGGGCCGCGGGGCGGGGCGCCGCCGCGGGTGGTGGTGCCGGTGGCGGACGGGAGCGAGGAGATGGAGGCGGTGAGCGTGGTCGACGTCCTGCGGCGGGCAGGGGCCGCCGTGACGGTGGCATCCGCGGAACCGGGCCGCCTCGAAGTTGATTGCTCTCGCGGGGTGCGCCTGCGGGCGGACATGGGGCTGGGAGAGCTGGTCCGCGGTCCGGCGCTGCCAGATGCGGTCGTCCTGCCCGGAGGGATGCCCGGGGCGGAGCGCTTGTCAGCCAGCCCGGAGGTAGGGGCCCTGCTCCGGGCTCAGACCGAGGCAGGGGGGCTCGTCGGGGCTGTGTGCGCGAGCCCGGCGGTTGTATTAGGCCCGCTGGGGCTCCTCGAGGGGCGCACCGCGACCGCGCACCCTGCTTTCTCGGGCCGGCTCCCGGACCAATCGCGGGTGCTGGAGCGTGTCGTGGTCGATCAGGGGGCGGTCGACCGGGGGGGGGGGGGCTGATCACCCGCCGGGGGCCCGGGACCCCGGCCCGCCCCCGGGCCCACCCCGGGGGGGGGGGGGTGTGGGGGGGGATCGGGGGGGGGGGGGCCGGGGGGGGGGGGTGCTAGTCACCAGCCGGGGACCTGGAACCTCGCTCGAGTTCGGACTGGAGCTGGTGTCTCAGCTGCTCTCGGCGGGGGACAGCCGCGCCCTGGCAGAGGCCCTCGTCATGCCTGCTTCAGACGACCCTCTCCTCTCGATTTCCCTGGAGCCTCCGGTGGGGCCCTTCCCCTCCGAGCCTGCCGTGCTGGTCCCGCTGGCCCCAGGGATGGCCGAAGTGGAAGCCGTTATCATCATCGACGTCCTGCGGCGGGCCGGCGCCCGCGTCGTGGCCGCTTCGGTGGGTGGGGAGGCGGGGGTCGTGACCGGGGCGCGGGGAGTGCAGGTCGTGTCAGACTGTGAACTCTCCTCCGTTGCTAGCGAGGTCTTTGACTTGATCGCCCTCCCGGGGGGCATGCCTGGGGCGGAGAACCTCGCGAGAGATCGCGCACTCCGGGGGCTAATTCGGGACCAGCTGGAGTCCGGACGGCTACTAGGAGCCATCTGCGCCTCCCCAAAGGTCGTCTTGGAGGATCTGGCGCCGGGTCGTATGCTCACAGCATATCCCTCCTTTGCGGCACAGCTGCGCAACCAGAGCCACGCCGGGAGCCGCACGGTGATAGATGGGAACCTGGTGACGGGCCAGGGCCCAGGGACCACATTTGAGTTCGCGCTGGCTCTGGTTGAGATCCTATTCGGTCGCGAAGCGCGCCGAGAAGTGGCCGAGCCCATGGTGCTGTGGAACTTTCGAGAGCGCTGCTCAGGCTGAGAAGCGAGGCCGCAGCGTTCAAGGCGGTAGGGGGATAGAGCAGCCCCCCTCCCTCCAAGCCGGCCTGGAGGGACCATGGCGTCTCGCTGGAAATGTCAAACATGATACAATATGGTACAAATGTGGTTTCTATGCCGTCGATTTAATTACCTTGAAGGTAGAACAGCCAGGGCTCCGGGCTCTCTGGGCATGTGACAGTTAACTTCGTGGTGCTCGATCTGCCTTCGCTGGCCTGATATGAGATTGCTATCGCCGTTGCCTTCTTTGCTGGGATCCTCTCCACCTTGTTCACAGAGAAGGCGGGGTTGTCCACGGTGCAGGTGAAGGCGACCTCCTTCGGGAAAATATTTTTGAACGGGACCTCGCCCTTCCCCTTCACGTCAAATGGCCCTTGGGGCTTCGGGGCGATGCACCTCCCGATAACGGGGCAGATAAACTCGCCCGCGACAGCGGACTTGACGAGGAGGGTGTCCTTGAAGTTGGACCCGATGCGGGTGGGCTCGAATGTCACATCCACTTCTGACTCGATACCCTCAGGGCCGGCAGGGTGGGCCACAATGGAGGCTTCCGTTGAGAATCCGGCGTCTCCGCTGGCGAGCTTGCAAGAGTAGTCAGATTTCTCGTCAAGATAGTGCATGAAGCGGAATGACTTGATGTCCTTGCTCCCGAGGGGGACGTTGAACATAAGGCTACGCTCAAGGCCGGGCGACAGGCCCTTTAATCTCAGAGAGTAACTGTAAATACCAAGCTCTTCGGAAGTAAGGGTAAGAGTTTCTTCGCATTCCTCGACCAGAAGGGGCCGATACTTCACCTCAATCGCCACTTCCGAGCTCGGCTTCAAGATGATCTCGTCCGGAAGGGTAACCTGCTTGTTGGCGCACTCAGCCTTGATGGTCACGTCGGTACCGAGGGGGTTCTTGATGAGGATGCTTTCCTTAGCCTGCTGCCGAACAGCACACTCAAGAGATAGGTCACCCTGGATCGACGGAGGGCCGACGGAGAACTTCAATCTGTAGAAAACAAACTCGCCCGTGTCGTCGTTCTTGAAAGTGACCTTCGCCGAGATGTTGCACTCCTTGAAGCAGAACAGACGCAACTTGTAGTCCCGCATGGCAGAGCCCGGAATGTCAATGTACTCCGGGCCGGTCAGCTGGACGGCGGGATCCTCCACCTCAAGCTCAACAATGGCGCGGAAGCGCTGCAGAGTGTTCAGCCAGTTCTTGACGGGAAGGAGCTCGACGTGAACAGCCTTTGCGGACACGTCCAGCCTGACTTCGCCCTCCTCATTCGGCTCTGACGCCTCCCCGGTAAGGTTGTGAAGGATACCGGAGCCGTCGGGGAGTGGGAAGAAGACAGACCCTTCGTGGTGCAAATCGCCCGTCATGAACAGCGGCTTGTAAGTTATGGGGAGGTCAGCCGTCCCACCGGCCTTGACACTCAGAACCTCCGGCGCGCTCCAATTTTCGCTGCTTACCACCGGTTTCAACACCCAGTTCGTGTTCGTGGTGTTCTTTACACTGACGTTCTTTGTCTCACTGCAGCGCACATTGGTGCTAAAAGTGACAGCGGCAGCCTCGGCCTTCTGCTGGATGCACATACCCGTCACGGTCAGGTACTGCGTTTCGGCCCCCTCGACAAAGAGACGGACCCTCTCGACTCTGATGTCAGAATTCAGGCTCTCTGGGTGGAAACACACATCAAGCATGACCTCTTGGTGCGGAGCAAGGAACCCTTCTGCCGGGGAGACAGTGAAATTACGTCCCAGAGCATTGATGTCCCACGTAAACTTTGTGATGACGTCGCCAGTGTTTTCGAGCTGCAGTCTCTTGGTAACCTTCGACCCCAGCGATACGGCTCCGAAGGGGAGGCTCTCGCTGGCGAGCTTCAGCTCTGTACCCAAGCATGCCCCGGAAATGTTGAAGAGGGTACGTGTTTCCCCGGAGACAGAGAGCGGGATCTCCTCAAAGAATTGCCTCAGCCTTGCGGTGGGGCGGAAGTTGAGAGTGAGAGTCCCGGCCTCGCGGGGCTTCAGATAGAGGTCCCCCGCAGGGATAGCGGAAATACCGTACCGCTCCAGAACCAAGAGGCTCGGAGCGAGGGACACTAGGGTCGGGATTTTGCTCCGATTCACCAGCTTGACGTATTTCGTGGTGGACTGGCTTGCCATGAGTGAGCCAAAGTTGATGTTTGCGTGCTTTGCGTCGAAGAGCTCCACCTTTACCGGGCAGCCCTCGCCCGTGATCTGGACGTTCGCCCGGAAGAGGCCGTTAATCTCAAAGGTCAATGACTCCTTGTAATGGCGGTTTTCCTTCGGGAGGAAGGAGATCGTGATCTCTTGAAATTCTCCAGGAGCCAGGACCGTCGGGGAAGCCTTAACCTCGAGGTAGGGGGTGCTCTCGAAGAGCAGGTCGCAGCTGATGTCGATGATGTCGTTGTTCACCACACGAAGTGAGGCCTGATTCATGGCTGGGCCTCCGGACTGGACGAAGCACGGGCCAAAGTTGTGGCTGTAGAAACTGAAGTCAAGCTTCGGCCTGTGCCCCTGAGCCGTCAGGTTCAAGACGTACTTGTGGCTGTTCTGGATTTTGCAAGTGAGCGTATACATGTCCAAGGTCTCCTGCGCGGAGGGGCTGTAGCTGAGCTCACACTGGAGACGTTCGCCCTTCGGCACAGTGCCGGCAGCAGGCGTGACGACGACGTTCTGATTATTGCCGGAGTCCCACACGAAGTTGTAGTTGATGTCCCCGGTGTTCAGCAGGTGCAACCGCTTGATGCACTTCTCGTTGATCAACACCCTACCCATTTTGACGGGGTTTGCTGCCCCGCTAACCAGCTCCACGTGGCCTCCCTCTGACTCCAAGTGCATGGCGTCATGGATAGCGTACCCTTCGCCCTTGATGTTGAGGTTGAGGTTCGTCGGCTTCTTCTTGATGTTGCAAACAACATTGAAGTTGAAGTTACCTTCCTTCGCTGGGATGAAGGTTGCCGCCACAGCAACCGAGCTGTTAGGCGGCACCACCCCTTGCATGGGCTCAAATTGAACCTCGGGCTTCATGCCGGGGTTAGAGCCGAAAGAAGTTTTGTCCATGGAAAAGTTGAAAGGCAGATGCTCGCTGTTGATGATGTGAATTGTCTCGCGTGCTTTACCTCCAAGGATGACCTTGCCAAAGTTCAGTGCGGGTCTGTCCAGCACAACACGGGGTTCGATGACCCGGCCCACGAGCAGGAAGGGAACCTTAATCCCCTGCTTAGGAAGACAGAATACCCAGCCCGACTCGAGCTCGCCGTTTTCCTCCGGAGTGTACTCGAAAGCCATCTCGAACCTCTTCCCAGGCGCGATCGTGCCCTTGCGGTTGACGCAACGGAAAACCTCTCTTGCCCCGCCTTGCTGCTCCCAGGAGAACTCGTAAGCTACATCTGTAGGGTTGAGAACGAAAAATCGCTTGACGTTCCGTACCCTCGAGCCGAGGCTCTCGAACTCAATGACCTTTGAGTTGGGGTCGACAGCCCCACTGGTGTTGGTCGGGCGCCGGCCAGAGGACAGATAGTCGCTCTCAGGCAGCAAGAAGTGGCACCACGGTCGGGACACCTTGCCCCTCAAATTTCTCTCGATCTTCGGGAACCCCGTGTCAAGATTTGGGATCTCACACACCAGCTTATGCTGCCAGTCCTCGACCTCCAACGGGGAAAACCTGACAGTCACCATCTGGGTCTGCTCAGGTGCAAGAGTCCCAGCTGAGGGCGACACGGAGAACGGACTCTCATCACCAGGCGTCCCAACATCGTCTTGAACAACCCAAGTGAAGGGCATGTCGATGGTGGAGATGTTCTTCAGGGGGAACGAGAAAGTGCGGCTCTGGAACATAGTAGTCGTCTTGAACTGAATTGGCCCGGTCTCGCACTCGTACCGGGTACTGTCAGCATGCGCGTGAAGTGTGAGCGAGATGTCCTTGGCTTCACTGTCCTTCGGAGTATGAGCGGGTTCAGGCAGCATGCAGCGCTCCGGCTCGGCGTCCTCTCCGCCTTCCTCGGGGTACGAGAGCGTGACCTGAGAGTCGTCCCAGTCGGGGAAGGCTGAGTCGCTTTCCTCGTACTCGATGGGCACGAGCTTCAAAGGCAGCTTCACAGCCACCAGGTGGGTGGCCTCGGTCGGGGCAAACTTCACGGAAATCGTTTTTGTCATGCCGTGATGCAAGTGCCCAGACGAAGGCTTGATAGTGACGGAAGAGAGCTCCTGTGCGTCCGTGTTCCACTGAAACCTGAGGTGGCCCGAAGACTGATTGGTGAGAGTGAAGGATGCTTCGGCCGGATTCCCAGGACAGGTGTCGGCCAAGTGGAGTTCGTCATCAAGACCGTCCGGCAGGCCCTCGAAGGCGACGTCTTCCACGTAGCCCGCCCCCAGAATGTCGATCAGCTGAGAATCAAAGCGGTTGCCTTCCACGGATAGTTGGATCTTGTGCTTGTACTCGCACGCCCCTTCGGGGCTGAACACCAGACGGGCCCCGAGAGTGCGCTTCGGGGCAAGCTCGAAAGCCCCTGAGGGAACGCCCTCGAGGTAGAAACCTGAACAGGACGCCATCTCCAGCCTTCCTCTCGCAGGCACAGACCCGTCGTTCCGGACGACGAGGGGCATTTCCTTTTCCTTGCCCAGCCGCAGACGGGGGAACTGCAGAATGGGTTCACCACTTTCAGAGAATGTTGAGCCTTGTCCAGAACCGGGAAGAGACAGAGACAAGGTAGGCAGGGTGCCCTCTCCGCATAGCTCGCAGCGGAAGGCCTGCACGGCCGACCCGTCGGCAGCAGCGCCCTCCACAGTCGCCTCAAATACCCCCGAAAATTGCCCGATGGACTTAGGGTCGAAGGCGACGGTTACGTACCTGTGCTCGTGCGGAGGGATATGGGCCTTGGCGGGGCTCACGTCCATGGGGAACGCACCCGTTTCCTCCCCCTTCGCGTGCACGCTAAAGTTGACGGTGCAGGGCACCTTGTGCGGGTTCGAGATTTTCAGATTGCTCGACATCCCGGTCCCTATGGATGCCGACCTGCCGTCAGTTTCTCCGTCTACCTGAGCAACGACGGCGCCGAAGTCGAAGCACTTCTCCCTGAGCGCGAAAACACCCTTGTTGGACTCGTAGGGGTCGAACGCGCTCTTCACAATGTGCTCCTCGAAGATCCCTTCGAAATCCGATGAGTTGATGCCGGGGATGCAGCTTTCTCCCGAGATTTCGTAGGGCACCCCTCCGGGATGGTCGCTAGGGTCCCTGTCCGAGACCTCGATGCCCATCAACTTGCAGTAGGAGCGCGAGTTTTCGGCTAGGAAAGTAGTGCTTACTTGCTGAACGGTTCCGGGCTCCACTGTCCCTGAGGCGGGGCTCACGGTGAAGTTGCCTAAAGAGAGGTTCGCGTCCTTTGCGGCGCCTGCGTCTTCTTCCTCCTCACCATAAGCAAACAGGCGGAAGTCGAAAGGGAACACCCCGGTATTTGAAATCTCAAATGTGCGGGGCTGAGAAGTTGTGTTGAAGACGAGAGGCCCGAAGTTGATGCCGCGTGCAGGTCTCAAGCTGTACTTGCAGAAGACGGCCTGAAGGTTGACCCGAATGGGGACTGTGGACTCCCGACTGCCAGTGAGCTCTTCGATTATGTGCAGGCTGATGTCATTGTTGTCGACGAGAGTGACCTCCTTTGCTAGATCGTGGGAGGAATTGAAGCGCACCTGCAGTGTCTGCGTGTCTCCAGGGGGCACGGTGCCAGTAGAGGGCTCCACTTCGAACAAAGACCGGACCCTCTGGGTCCGAATGTTGGTCTGGAACCCCACGGGGTACTTCCCGGTGTTCACGACCTGGACCTCCTTGACGACGTCGTCAACCACCTTCACCAGACCGAAATCCAGGCCATTCGAGCCCTCGTCGGGGAACTTGATGTCCACGTCAATGCTGTACGCCTCGCCAACGATGCTGAGCGGCACTTCCTGCGGCTCGTCGAGGCCTCCTTCGTCACTGTATGTGAGAATAATCTTCTGCTCGAACTCTTGGGACTTTTCAGCGGAAAGGTGCACTGTCACAGTTGCCTCCTTGTGAGCAGCTATTTCCCCCATCGCGGGCTCCACACTTATTTCTGAAGGAAGCTCGTCGAGGCCGGAAAGGTTCCACTTGGCCACGAGGTTACTAGTATTCCTCAGAACGAAGATCTTGGTGTCGCGCTGGCCCAGCAAAAGCCTCCCAAAGTTGATACTGTCCTCGCTCAGGCCTTCGATCTCGAGAAGGGGCTTGTCTCCGAGGCAGGTCATCGGGAACACTACGGGGTTCGGGTTCCCTTCGATGCTGCACACGACGGCTTCCTCGAAAAGCCCGTTTTCTGTAGGGAAGGCGTAGACAGACAGGTCCTGTGTCTCGTCGACCTTGAGTGACATGGAAGCGGGTTCCACGATGAAAGGAGACCCCTCAACATTATCCCCTGAGGAGCTCCTGAGAGATATGTCGACATCAACGTCAAACAAGCCACAGTTGGTGATGCGGAACAGAGCCGAATTTTCAGGGTGCTTGCCTTCCTCATAGCCCTCCTTGTTCTTGCCTGCTAGGAGGGGCCCGAACTCGAACATCTGCCGGCTGATGACGTACTGCCTCGAGACAGCTGAGGCAACCTTGGCCTTTACCTTGCTGTAGTAAACATTTCTGAAATCCTGGCTGATCTGTGGGTGGGCAGCCACACCTTCGGCCATGAGCACGTTGTACTTCTCCCCACCCATGACTTCGAACCCGAGCATCTCCCGGAAGGTGCCCACGTCTTCGGAGTCAAAGTCAACCCGCACTTTCACACTGCCGTGAGCAGGAACGAACCACCGAGATTTCTTCTCGGGCTCGTCCTCCTCGACGTCCTCGCCTTCCTTGGGCTCGCCCTCCTCATCTGCCTCACCGTTTGCCACCTCGTCCTTCTCAGCGTCGAAAAGCTTGAAATGGAGCACGGGCGTGCGAGTGGGCCTGACAGCGGGCTTTTGGACGATCTCCACAGTGTAGGATTCGGGCGTGAGCTTCTCGTCTTCAAATACGCCCGGTAACACCGTGGAAATTTTGCCAAGCCTGAATTGGATGCCCAGCACTTCCTTGAAAAGTGCCTCTTCGTCATCGTTTGAGAACTTACGGATGAAGACATTGGCTACGCTCTTCTTGAAGTTCTCTATGAGCCCGTCGAAGTCGTCGTACCCAAGGTAAGACAGAGGGTCGGCAGTATTCTCAGGGCCACCTTCCGGAGACTCGGTGCCCTCCGCATGGGCCACTTCCGGCACCGCGGCGGCATCATCTGAGACTTCGCCCTCCTCGCCTTCCTCCTTAGCGGACTCCTCTCCACCACCCAAGGCTTCCGAATTCGCGGGCGGAGACCCCACGAAAAGGTTGACATACACCTTTTTGGACCCGGACCACACTGCCCCGGCCTTTTCCTCACCCTCGTCTTCTCCTTCCTCGAAGGCTACCTTGTTTTCAGCGAGGCCGAGAGCCGCTAGAACGCCCTGGAAGCACTCACCTGGAGACAACGAGTCGTGCTTGAGGCCTTCGACGATCACACCCTTATCGAACCGTTCCTCTTGGAGGGCGTGCTTGAGCAGGGCCGAGAAAATGTCAGTGGCACTAGTCTCGGCCTCTTCACCCTCAACAGGCTCCGGCCTCACAGCGGCCCGCACGCTCCCCGGCAACGCGTCGAAGTTGGACATGAGAGAATCTACCGTGGCCTGCAAGTCCAGAATCGCCAGGCCGTAACGCGCAGCCAGGCGCGAAGCCTGCGCAGCACGGCAGCTCTTGGAACCGTGTAGAACAATGTTGAGTGTGTCGTCCACCTGTACTGGCTGCTTCTGCTCAGTCCGGGACTCGATTTCCCCGACCCCGTCTTCCGCGGCCACGGCGCTCGCATCCCCTTCAGGGCTTTCCTCCACAGCCAGCGTCTCTTCGGCGGCGGCCTCCTGATCCTGCAACTGCTCCACGGCTCGCCTGCGCTTGTCACTTTCAAGCACATCCGCCCAGAGACCCTGTTTTGCCTCCCGGGTTTCGAGCTTCATAACATTCCCATCGCCGTACATGTCGCAGCGACGCAGCATCTCTTCCTCTACGAGGTACTGCTTGTCAAAATCAAGGGAGAAAACTTCGATGTCGAATTTGCTGTCGTTGACGATCCGGAATTCTCCGGAGTTCGACTTCTGCCCGGGCAGCAGGGCCCCGAGGTTCAAGGAGGGTGGGTCAAGCCTCATCTTCAACGTGTAGCCTGTTCCTCGGCATACGAGGCTGACGACTTGAGAGCTGTAGCCCACCTTGAGGGGCAGCTTCTGCAGGTAGGGTTCTTCGCGGTTTTGGACAGGGCAGAAGGTCACGGCCACGTTTTGGCTCTCGCCAGGCATGAGCGTGCCCTGGTCCGGCTCACACTTGAAGTAGGCCCAGTCCTTGCAGGCCTCCATCGGCTTCTTGAGGGCCCACGTCGCCGGCACCTCCTTTGGGTTGTGGAGCTTCACGAAGAGAACCCTCTCTGTGCCGCTCCGCACCTCCCCAAAGTTGAGCTGCTCCAGATGGGCCACTATGCCCGGAACGACAATGACCGCCTTCAGAGCCACGTGAATTTTCGGGCTATTCCTGATGCTGAGGGGCACGATCCATTCCAGGGGGCCGGCCTCACACGCCCCAGTCTTAAGTGTCAGGGCCATGTCGGCTGTGCCGAACTCAGGCTGCCCGGGAAGGCGCTGGACCGAGTCGGGCTCCACGACTATCCCCGGGCGCAGGGCCCCCTTCTCCACGTTCACCGTTATGGGGTGCCAGCCGAGGTTCTGCAGACGGAAGCGCTTCACCCGCTGGGTCCCCTTAACAACGTGGCCGAAGTCAATGCAATACTCGGAGACGACCCGCGCCGGTCTTTTGGCAGGCTTTGGCTTCACCTTAGCCGGCCTCGCCTTCCGGCTCCCCTCGAGCGCCTTGGAGTCCTGAATGGAGCTTTGGGTAGAACCCGCGACGGACAGATCCCCTTCAGAGGTGAGCTTACCCTCGCGACGGAGTGTGAGCGCATCATTCTCGTCTTTGAGGATGGCGTTGCAGAGGCCCACCCGGTCAGCCTCTAGTTCGATCTCCACCTTGGTGGGCACGAATAGGTCGCTGTCGCCCATGGCGGAGGAGCCAGTTGTGTGCGGCGTCTTCGAGCGCCCAACTGCAGTGTTGGCCGTCCGCCGCGGCGAGCGCATAGACGTCACCGCGGAAGACTTCATGCCAATCCGAGCAGCTGCAAAAATAGCCGCCGGGGAGCCTTCGCCGAACGAGTCCTTCGCGTTTTCAACGCCGGACGAAAAGCTCTCCGTCGGCTCGCGCGGAAGCGTCAGGTGGCAGCAAGGGTAGATGCCTTCTACCATGACGGTGACCCTCTCTGGTTCAAAGTGGGCCACCTCCACGTAGATGTGCTCCTCGACACGGTCCGGGATGCCTGGGCGGACCTTCACCATCAGGACTTCGCGCTGCCCGGCTTCCAGCGTACCTGCCGTCGGACTGACGGACAAAACGCCGGGCCGCTTCACCCTCGAGAGGTCCACGTGGTAGCTGCAAGGGACCTTACCCGGATTGTGTACCTGAACCTCTCTCTCGAACGTTTTCTCGTATGGCTGAATGCCCAGATCAATGACCTTGGGGTCAATTGAATACTTGATGTTGTCCGACTCGGCCTGGAGGGCCACCTGGTAGTCGGCGCCCCCCTCCACCTGGCAGACCGCCACGCCTGAAGCCTTCGGGCCAAGGTGTGAGGAGTAAGAGAATTCCACTATCTCGCTCTGGCCAGGGGAAAGCAACCCCCGGATGGGCAGGATGTCAAACACTGAGTTCATAGACGCCCCACGCGCGTTGGCCCCGCTGCCCGACTCTAAGAAGGCCCAGTTGTAGATGGCGTCAACCCGTGAGCTGTTCGTGAGCGTGATGGAGCTGCGTGCAGTTGTGTCCTGCAGGACGCACCCAAAGTCCACCCGCTCTGTGCTCAGATCGATGCTTGGGTAATTGATTTCTCCGTGGAGCTCGACGGTGTCGCGCTGCGGGTTGTCCACGTACTGGATCGTGATTCGGCTGGCCACGTTGCTAGACTTCTTGTCTTTGCTCTGGCAGTACTCTATGTCGAAGTAGACCTTCACCTTTTCGTGCTGCCCTGGCTTCAGAACCAACTCGGACGGATGGACGCTGAATGGGGCCTGCGTGAGCATCTGGAAGCGCAGCGGGAGCTTGGATATATTCTTGATCGTCAATGGCTCCTCAAGGGTTTTGGGCACGGCTGCGTTGGGTACAAAGCAGTAGGAGAACTCCATCGTGGTGTCAGAAAACTGCAGGAAAGGGTTGGCTAGGTCCGCCGACAGCGGGATCTCTCCTATCGTCTTCGCCGCGCCCTTGTCGGCCGGGATGTTGCAGATGAGACGTTCGGCCGCCAAACCACACGCACTAGAGCTCCCTGAGACCAAGAACACGCAGGAAGTCTTGGGGGCGATAGTGGTTCGCTCAGGCGAGATCCTGAACACAGGACTCTTCGGGGAGGAGCCGTCCACGGTGGAGCCGGCGCCCACGGCGCTCGAGCTCGACGGGTTTCCCTTGTCCCGACCCGTGGCCGCCGCGGTGGCAGCCTTTTCCTCCTCGAGGCGGCTGTTGGTCCACACTATAGTCTGAGAACGGCGGCCTTGGTTCTGCAGGACGATCTCGCGAGAAAAGACCTGGTTGGTGAATTGGTTGCCGAAATCCATGCCGCCCTCGCTGAGCTCCGGGCAGGTAATGGTGGTTCCCGTGCCCACAGCAGACAACGGGACATGGGTGTCGTCACCCTCGACCACGAGAATATGCAGTTTATCCCGGAAGCGCATCACGTCGTCCATGTTGACCGTCACATTGACCTCAGTGCTCTCCCCTGGCTCGAGGCGACCCTCGCGGCGATCAGCCTGGTATGTCGAGTCCCGACCTTCGATGAACGTCTTGAATTCGGCGGGAATAAGCGAGGGGTTGTTCAAGAAGAGTTTCTGTGTCGCGTCCACCAGCACAGGTCGCCGGCCAAAGTCTATGGAAGGGGCGGTGAGGTACTCTTCAGGCTGGAGCCCGAACTGGAGCCTCGGGCCCACCGACTTAGCCGCGATGACCATCTCCAGCGGGTCGGACTGGCTGCCCACGATGCGGATGCGCACGGGCAGGTGTATGCGCCCGAGGCGCGTGGTGGAGAGGGTGAACTCCAGCTGCTGGCTTCCCCACGCAGCGATGCCCCCGGACTTGGGCTCCACTTCGTACTCGGCAAGGCCTCGGCTCTGGGCGTTCTGCGTGAGGACCTCGAACTTCGCAGGAAGCTTGGAGTCGTTCACGAGCTGTAGGGGCATCTTGTAGGGATGCCGCAGGAAGCACTCACCAAAGTCCAGCACGTCGGCAGTCACCGTCACCCGCGGCACCATGCACTCAGCCTTCACTGGTACCTCATGAACCCCATCCCCCACCCCGGGGATGTCAATCAGCAGGGGTGTGTCGTAGCGCCTGATCGACTTCGATATGAGCTCGATGGTGACTGTCTGCTTGCCCATGGGGAGCAGCGTGCCCGACGAGGGGATGAGAATAAAGCCTGAAGAGCTCGCGGAGGACTCGGCCGAGGCCTCCGAGTCGTCCTCGTCCGAGGCGGAGTGGCCCGCCCCCGCCGCCGCCGCTGATGAGGCTGCCGGGGGTGCTGTCAGGGCTCCGTCGAGCGCCTCCCCTTCGCCACCCGGGATGCGCATGCGGAACTTCATGGGGATCTCCGAGGTGTTCGTCACGGTGAAGTCCAGGGAGTACCGGAAGCCATAAGAGACGACACCGAAGTCCAATTCTGCGCAGTCAAGCTCGAAGGTGGGTCCGACCACGCGGCCGCGGAAGTCGAGCACAAGGCCCTCAGAGGCACCCTTGATCTCCCAGGAGAAAGATTCGGAGAACTCCCCCAGGTTATCCGACTCGAACAGCACGCGGACGGGCAAAGCCTCCCCGACGCCAAGAACCCCCGAGTCAGGTTCGAAGCGGAAGTGCTGCCCAAAGGTGGACTGTGGGGGCACGAGGCGGAACTCCGCTTCGATCTCCCCCCGGTTCAACAGCTCCACCTCGTACTGGTGCAGCGTGTTGATGAACGTGTCACCCACGTCGAGAACGTCGTAGGAGAAGACGGCCTTCGGGCCATCGCCCTGGCCCTTGACGGTCAGCGGGATCCTGTCTGTCTTCCCAGAGACCTCGCAGAACGCGACCGTCGATTGCTCACGCGGGGAATTCGGGACGAAACGGACGGTCACCTCGAACTCAGAAAACGGCATGACAGTGCCCTGGACCGGGTGGATCGAGAACTGGTCGTCCTTGAATAAGAATGCGTCCGCCTGGGCACGCTTGAACAGGTTGCGGTACTTTCGCTGCACCAGCATGGTCTCCGCGCTGTCGTTGCTCGCCAGGCTGCGAAGCTCCTCCATCTCCGCATCCGCGAGACAAAACTCCATCTCCTGGAGCATTCTCGCATCCTCACGTGGGCTGGCGTTCGTCTTGAACCGGAAGTCTATTGCCTTGTCCGAGTTGTTCATGATGGTGAAAGTCTTCTGAGACAGGGTGGAGATAAAGGTCGATAGAACCTCGACCAGGTCGGTCGAGAGCCGCACATCGGCCTCCTCACCCAGGGCTGATAGAGCGCAGCAGGCCGTCAGCGGGCTGGAGGAGATTTCGTTCTGGTCCTCCGAGTATGTCAGGAAAAGCTCCCCGCGGCACTCGCCCCTCACAGGCGGGGCCGCCGCGACGACAAGCACAAGGCTCTCGTCGATGCCCAGGCTCCCCGAGGTCGGGCGCACGGAGAAGTGCTCCGAGGTGCGCAAGCTGAAGTCGGCGGGGCGTGTGCCAACGTTGCGCACCAGCAAGGGCAGCTCCACGATGGACTTGGCCAAGGCCGGCGGGAACTCGAGTCGGTCCGGTAGGTCGAGCGCGGGCGCACACCCGATGGCGTCGACGGGCACGATATATTTTTCCCGCTCCGTTGCCACGATGAGGTTGTACTTGAAGCTCAGGTCGGAGCTCGGGCGGAATGTCACCCGAAAATGCGTCTCCATGCCCGGAGCGACCTTGTTCCCAGACTTTTTCTGGCCGCTGCTCGTGATCTCCGGCTCCACCGTGACGAATGGGCTTTGTGGGCGCAGGATCTTGACGCGGCGCGACACGCTGTCGTTGTTCCGAAGTGAGAGCCGTGCAACCAGCTCCGAGTGCGCTTCGTAGCCGTGGAAGATGATCTTCGGGGGGAAGGGCTGGAAGATGGGCTCCCCGATGTCCACTATGCTGTCCACCTGCGTAGTATAGTCCCGCATGTTAAGGAACTCTATAATCTGCGGTGGCTGCCGCGGCTGCCCGTCGGCCACCGGGTTGGCGGGGGACTTCAAGGACCGCAGGATGTCCGAAGGGAGTGTGCGGCTCTGGAGGTTCTGGGACTGGCCCGGCACACTGCTCCCCGCCCCGCCCCCGCCCCCGCCTCCGCCCCCGTGGGTGCTTGAGGCCACTAGGCTCATTGTCGCCGGGCGGTGCACGTCCTGGTCGAAC
>Ga0115012_10001134_pt1 | contig 15330 bp, 11 predicted proteins | sample TroAtlMetagenome_FD_88706 | JGI IMG/M metagenome (GOLD analysis project Ga0115012, IMG submission 88706) | Marine eukaryotic phytoplankton communities from Atlantic Ocean - Tropical Atlantic ANT10 Metagenome | ecosystem: Environmental > Aquatic > Marine > Oceanic | place: Tropical Atlantic...
AACTGGAATATAAAAAATACTTTCATCTTTTGGTGCAGAAGCCCATTTTGTATAACCGGCATTTAATTTATATAGTAGCTCAGGCTTAACATCTAAAAATTCACTTAAAGTTAGAACTTCTACTTGGCCTCCAATAGAAATTTTTTGAACTATTGGCTCATTAGGTATTTCTGGAAGTTGAATATCATATTTATCAGAATTAAAAACTAATTCCCTTAATGCTATATATTTTGGGACATATTCTTTGGTCTGATTAGGTAAATTAAGAGACCAAAAATCTACTTCTAAACCGCGTTTTTTATTTTGATTAATTCTTCTTTCTAAAAGAGTAGGCCCTGCATTGTATGCTGCCAGTGTTAGATAAATATCATTGTCAAATCTTTCATATAAATACTTTAAATAATTTACAGCAGCTTCAGTTGATCTGAAGGGGTCGTGTCTGTCTTCATTCCACCATGTTTTATTAAGTTCAAACAATCTGCCTGTTTTAGGCATAAACTGCCACATTCCAACTGCTCCAGAAGAGGATATTGAAAAAGGGTCATAATTGCTCTCTATATATGGTATTAAAGATAATTCTAGAGGTAGTCCTTCTTTTTCAAGTTCGCTTATAACAAAATATAAAAAATAATATGAATCATTAAGATATTCTTTAAATTTATCAGTATCTTTTATATGTTTATTCATATAATAAAGAACTTGCTCATTGATGAGTTCATCATGGGTTATTAAATTATTTGCTAATAAATAATCCCATATATTTTTGTATGTATCTGCAGAATTATCTTCAGGTATTTGATAATCTTCTTTGGGTAAAGGCGTGAATAGTTCTTTATCTTTTTCAATAATGTCTATTTGCTGACAACCAACTAGAATTAAAGAAATTAAAAATTTTATTAAAAATTGTCTTTCCATTTTCTTAATGCTGTAAAGGTATCAAACTCATTTCCTGAGATGCTAAATTTAGTATTTATTTTATCTTTTATTGGCTTTTCATCACATCTTAAAAAAGGATTAACTTTAAACTCCTTTTCTAAATCAGATGGAAGAGTAGGAATATTTAAATCTATTAATTTAGAGACTTTTTGATATTCTTCTTTTAAGTATTTATTTTCAGAATCGACCTCTAATGCAAATTTTAAATTTGATAATGTATATTCATGCCCACAATATATCTTAGTATGCTCAGGAAGCTTTGAGAGTTTTTTAATACTGTTAAACATTTGTTCAAAACTGCCTTCAAATACTCGTCCACAACCACCAGCAAAGAGAGTATCGCCGCAAAACAAAATTGGATTATTGTCATTAAAACTATAAAAAGCAATATGATCTAAAGTATGGCCAGGAATTTCAATCACTTCAAAATCTATTCCTATTATATTTATATGATCTAAACCTTTAACTCTTTTATTTATTTCAGAAATATTATTTTTTGGACCATAGATATCTACTTCTCCTTTCTTTAATAAATCAACTATCCCGGATGTATGATCAAAGTGATGATGTGTTACCAAAATACCTTTCAAATCTATCTTGTTTTCATTAATAAGGTTAATAATTTCTTTTGATTCACCAGGATCAATTACTATTGACCCTTCATTAGTTGTTACTAACCAAATATAATTATCTTGAAATGCTTTTATTGGTTCTACACTTAACATATACGAATTCTAGTTTAATTTTATGAAAACAGTAAATATTTATACAGATGGAGCATGTAGAGGCAATCCTGGCGACGGAGGTTGGGGTGTTTTGATAGAGTATGAAAAAATATCAAAAGAATATTTTGGTGGCCAAAGAAATACTACAAATAATCAGATGGAATTAAAAGCCGCTATTGAAGGATTAAAAGCTTTAAAAGAGCCATGTATAGTTAATTTAACTACAGATTCAAAATATGTAATGCAAGGTATAACATCATGGATAGACAATTGGAAAAAAAATAATTGGAAAAATGCTTCAAAGAAAGATGTTAAAAATAAAGAGTTATGGGTTGAATTAGATAAATATGTCTCGAAACACAATGTACAATGGCATTGGGTAAAAGGTCACTCAGGACATGCTCAAAATGAAATCGCAGACTTATTGGCAAATAAAGGAATAGATAATATTTAATATGGCTAAGAAATATATTGTTCTTGATACAGAAACAACTGGACTTGAGGTAATACAGGGCCATAGAGTAATCGAGATAGGAGCAGTTTTACTAAACGACAGAAAAAAATCTGAAGATCATTTTCATACTTTTTTAAATCCATCCAGATCTATTGATGAGGAGGCTTCAAAAGTTCACGGAATAGTCAATTCTGATTTAGAAGGAATGCCAAGTTTTGATGAAATAGCTGAAGCTTTTATTGAGTTTATAGAAGGCTCAACTTTAGTTATTCATAACGCTCCTTTTGATTTAGGTTTTTTAAATAATGAACTTCAAATAGCATCAACTAGTTATCCTAAGATTGAAGATATATGTGAAGTAGAAGATTCATTAGTTATAGCTCGCGATAAATACCCAGGCCAGCGAAATTCTCTAGATGCTCTTGCCCAACGCTTTGATGTTACTGGTTACGATAGAACATTTCATGGTGCTCTTTTAGATGCAAATATACTAGCTGATGTATTTATGCAGCTTACTGGAGGACAGAGTAAATTTGAGTTTATGACGAATGGAAATTCATACTCTGATAATAAATCTAATTCCATGGATTTTGATAAGAATCTCATTAAAGATTTAGTAAAAGTTAAAACATTGACTAAAGATGAGCTTGACCAAGAGGAATCTAAACTTTCTGCAATAGAGAAAAAACATAATAAAAAGTCTATATGGAGAAAATTTCAGTGAAAAAAGTTATTACTAGATTTGCTCCAAGTCCAACAGGAACATTACATATAGGTGGTGTTAGAACCGCACTTTTTAATTATGTTTATGCAAAACAAAACAATGGTCTTTTTTTAGTACGGATTGAAGATACTGATAGAGAGCGTTCTTCTAAGGAATTTGAAAAAAATATATTAAATAATTTGCAATCTATCGGACTTAAACCAGATGAAAAACCTATAAATCAGTCTGAAAGAAATGAAATATATCAAAAAGCTGCACAACAAATTATTGAATCAGGTAATGCTTATTGGTGTGACTGCTCGGCAGAAACATTAGATGAAATGCGTCGAGAGCAAACTGCTGCTGGTAAAAAGCCCATGTATGATGGAAGGAGTAGAAATTTAGGCTTACAACAATCTGAAAAAACTGTATTAAGGTTAGCTACACCTTTAGATGGTGATATTATTGTGAATGATCTTATTCGTGGCAAAGTCACATTTAAAAATAGTGAATTAGATGACCTTATTTTATTAAGAAGTGATGGAACGCCAACTTACCATTTATGCAATGTCGTGGATGACTTTGAACAAAATGTTACAACTGTAATTAGAGGTGAGGATCACTTAAGTAATACACCAAGACAAATTCATATCCAAAATGCTCTAGGGTATCCTAAATTAGAATATGCTCATCTACCATTGGTTCTTGGTACAGACAAAAAAAGACTTTCAAAAAGGCATGCTGCAACAAGTTTAGAAGATTATAGAGATCAAGGGTATTTAGATTCTGCGATAATCAATACTTTATCAAGACTTGGCTGGTCTAAGGGCGAAAATGAGGTCTTTTACCTTGATGATTTAATTAAAGATTTTAATATAAACGAAGTTCAAAAAGCTGGAGCAATCTTTGATATAACAAAACTTGATTGGTTAAATTCGCAGCATTTATCAAATCTAAATCTTGATGAATTTAAAAATTATTTAGAACCATTCCTTAAAAAACTTAATATAGATATTAAAAGTCATTCAAATGTTGATCTATTAATAGATTCAATGAAAACATCAGAGAATACATTATCAGGTATTGCTAAATTATTAATCCCATATTACACAGATGAAATTTTGTATGATGATAATGCTATTGATAAGTTTTTTTCTGATGATAATAGTATTATTAAAGATATTAGGGATATGTTAATAACTATAGATGATTGGAATGAATTTAATTTGGATTCAGCATTAAGAAAATATCAGATTGATAATAATCTATCAGTTCCAAAAGTAAACCAGCCTATAAGAATAGCTCTTACCGGCTCAACCAAATCTCCCTCTTTGGGACTAACATTAACTATCTTCGGTAAAGATAAATCACTACAAAGGATTGAAAAGCTTATATCACACCTTAAAAACTAGTTTATAAAATTGGACATAATCTCTTTGGAAAGCCTATAATATTGCCATATATACAAATTTCATTTAGGGGATACATATGAAAAATATAAATTATTTACTTTCTATAATGTTATTGTTGCCTTTTGCAGTAATTGCACAAGATAGTTCTAACGATTCTGAAGAAAATGTTGAAGAAGTTGTTGTTGTAGGTTCGCAGATTAAAGGCGCATCTATTACTGGAGCTCTTCCTGTTACTGTAATTTCGTCTGAAGACATTGATCTTTTAGGTGTTGAAGATGGCACAGAATTATTAGAAAACATGACAGAACAAGGCCTTAACTATTTTTCAGAGGCTGAATCTGATTCAGGTGGTGTTAACTCAGCTAGAGGTGACGTAGGTGCTTACAATATTAGAAATATGGGTGTTGGTAATACGTTAATACTTTTAAATGGAAGAAGGCTTGTTAATAACGCAGGTTATCAAACTGAATTACTTGGTGGAGACTATGTTCCAACAATGAGTGTTAACTCAAATCTAATTCCAACAAGTGGCCTTGATCGTGTTGAGGTTCTAAAAGACGGAGCTTCTGCTATTTACGGTGCAGACGCAGTTGCTGGTGTTGTAAATAATGTTTTACAAAGTGATTTTGATGGATTTGAAATAGCTCTAAGAAATCAAGGTTATGATAACTTTAGTGCAGTAGATGACAGATTAACCCTCAAATGGGGTAAAGATATGAATGGCGGCAAGACAAATGTTTCTGTTATGTATGATTTTTATGACAGAGATGGCATTGCTGCAGCTGAGGATCCAAGATGGGGCGATTCAGATCATAGACAATGGATTCCTGCAGATTCGTTATGGGCAAATGACAGCTCATTTAATAATAGATATTCAGGTAAGTGGGCGCAATTAGATATGCGGGGAAGAACTGATTATTCAGATAGCTCTGGTGAAATCCAAATTATCCCAATTGGAGATCCAAGGTGTGCAAGATCTGACTCTAAAGATACTGGATATGGCACATGTTTAGCAGTTGATACAACTACAATGGCTAATGGTGAATATTATATTAATCCTGGTCAGTTTAGAGATTTCAGAGGTGAGTTAGAGAGAAGCAACTTATTTGTATTTGTTAATCATGAATTAGAAGGCGGTACAGAATTCTTTGCAGAAATCGGTTCATATAATTCTGATTACATGAGACACAAAGAACCAGCTGGTGATTTTAGTACTGCACTTTTAAGTGTTGGGCCTGATAACTATTGGATGAATCAGATTGGAATGACTGCTGATAATTCATCATCTAATAAACAAGTCAGAATCGATAACTGGAGACCAGATATTGGACCGAGAATTATAAATGTAGAGAAAGAAACATACAGATATTTGTTTGGTTTTAGAGGAACCACTAGTTCTGGATGGGATTGGGAAACAGCAGTTTTAAGTTCTAAAGCTACTTCAGAAGATTTAACTGAAAATAGATTATCTAATTCTTTATTACAAGCTGGTTTAAATGATTCGACACCAAATGCGATTAATATTTTTTCTGCTGATGTTAAGACTGCATTATCTCAAGCAATTGTTGATGTCTCTAGGAATGATACTAGTGAATTAAATTCATTTGATTTTAAAATGACTAATCCAGAAGTATTCAACATGCCTGCTGGGCCTGTTGGTATGTTGCTTGGTTTTGAATATCGTTCAGAATCCTATACAGATGATAGAGATCCAAGGCTTGATGGAGCTATACAGTTTACTTCAACAGAAACAGGGTTAGGATTTCCATTTGTTGGAGATGTATTAGGATCAAGTCCAACTGTAGATACTTCAGCAAAAAGATCAACAAATTCTGTTTTTGCTGAAATGATAATGCCCCTTACAAGCAAAATGGAAGCACAAGTTGCTATGAGGCATGAAGATCCAGATGACACTAAATCATCTACTGTATGGAAAGCAGCTTTAGGTTGGGAACTTACTGATGACGTTTTAGTAAGAGGTTCAAAATCAACTTCATTTAGAGTCCCAAATCTTATACAGGCTAATCAGCTTTATGTTACAAGAAGTGGTAACGTTGACGATGCTGTTGGTGAGTATGTTGGTGCAAATGATCCTTTAGATGATAGATATCAAATACAAAGTTTTAGAATTGGTAATCCAAACTTACTTCCTGAGGAATCTGATAATACCTCATGGGGTATTGTATGGACTCCAAGCAAAGTAGATGGTCTTACTATTACATGGGATGATTGGAGAATAGAGAAAGACAATACAATTGTTTTATTTGGTAGAACTAATGCAATGGTGGCAGATCTTGTTGCAAGAATTAATTATGGTGCAGAAAATTGTGATGGATTTAGTAATCCGGCAATTATAAGAGATGCTAACCCTGGTTATACTGCAGCAGAAATTGCTAAATTTACAGCTGCAGGTATCTGTCCTGCTGGTGAAGCATTAAGCATCTATGATGAGTACACTAACGCAGCTACAAGATCTATCGCTGGACAAGACATTGGAATTTACTACGATATCTCAACAGAGGTTGGTGATTTCAATATTACAATTAATCATTCTGAGACTACTGAATTTACTCAGCAGCCAACAAATGCATATCAAGCATTAGTTGATGCTCAAGCATCAGGAGTAATACCTTTTGATATTACTTTTGCAGGCTTTGGCAACCTAGCAGGGTTAGATGGAAACTATGTTGAGAAAACTAGTGTTAAGTTTAATTACAGAGTAGGTGATTTAGGAGTTCAATTATCAAGTCTTAGAAAAGGTGATTTCTATCACAGCAGTGAAACTAGATCTGATGGAACCAGATATGTTCTTCCTAGTATGACTACTGTGAATGCTTCAGTATATTACTGGTTTAATGTTGGTGATAATAAAGCTAGAGTTAAATTTGCAGTGAAAAACTTAGAAGATGAAAGAGCACCATTGGCTGATAGATTCTATGGCTTCTTTGCAGATGCTCATCAAGACTATGGTAGAAACTTTTATCTTGATATAAAGGTTAAGTTTTAATCAAATCAAAAATAATAAAGGGAGTTAATTACTCCCTTTTTTTATGAAAAAATATTAGTATAAGATATGCCAGCATACAAAAATAAAGGTTTTTTTATAGGCTTAGCAGTATTTTCTATATTGTTAATAATGGCCTTTTTAAATTTTATTCCTGAGAGTTTAAGTTCTATTGATGGAACAAGCTTTAGTATAAAAGTAAAAGATGTAGAGAAAGAGTTTTTTGTTAGTAGTAAAAATGCATGGATTGTTTTAGCCATTCTTTCATTAATGGCTATATGGTGGGCTACTGAAGCAATACCTGTTGCAGTAACCGCTCTGATACCTTTAGCACTGTTTCCAATTTTAGATATCGCTGATTTTAGTACTACGGCTGCGCCATTTGCTAATAAGAATATTTACTTATTTTTGGGTGGTTTTATTCTTGCACTAGGAATTGAGAGCTCGGGCTTGCATAAAAGATTGGCATTAAAAATGATTGCGATAATGGGCTCCAGTGGACCAAAGTTAATTGGAAGTTTTATGCTTGTGGCAGCATTAGTGAGTATGTTTGTTATGAATACTTCTACAACTTTAATGTTATTACCTATTGGTATAGCTGTATGCTCAGTTGTTGCTAAGACAATACCAAATATATCAAAACAACAACAAAAATTTTTTGATATTTCATTAATGCTTGGCATAGCATATGCTGCAACCATAGGAGGTATGTCTACAACCATTGGTACAGCACCAAATTTAGTGTTTGTTGCTTATATGAAAGAAACTTGGAGCATCGAAATAAGTTTATTTGAATGGATGAAGATTGGTTTGCCAGTAGCTGCTGTTATGTTGATATCAACATGGATAATACTTACAAAATTCATATTTCCAACTACTTTTATTTCATCAGATGAGACAAAAATTAAATTACAGGAAATGTATGACGAATTAGGACCCTTGTCTAAAGATGAGATCAAAGTATCTATTTTATTTAGTTTAGCAGTTATATTTTGGATCTTTAGCAAACCTATAAGAGATAATTTAGGTATTGGTCTAGAGGATGCAGGTGTTGCAATTATCGCAGCAATTTTACTATTTATGATTCCATCAGCATCAAAAAATAATAACTTATTGCAATGGGAAGCTACGTCAAAACTACCATGGGGTTTGTTATTGTTATTTGGTGGAGGTTTGTCACTAGGAGCTCAAGTATCTCAGACCGGTTTAGGGTATTGGATTGGAGATGGGCTAAGTATTCTCGAAAATGTTCCTACTATAGTTTTAATACTTGCTGTTGCAGCAATGATCATTTTCTTGACTGAAATGACAAGTAACGTTGCAACTACAGCAACTTTCCTACCAGTATTTGCATCAGTCGCTGTTGGAATTGGAATTGCTCCAATGGCTCTAACTTTACCGGTATGCTTAGCTGCTAGTTGCGCCTTTATGCTACCTGTGGCCACACCCCCAAATGCAATAGTTTATGGTTCTGGAAAATTTACTATTGCTACGATGATGAAAGCAGGATTTTTCTTAAATCTAGTAGGTATATTAGTTGTCACATTATTTGTATACTATCTTTCACCTTTGGTTTTTCCAATATGAGACTTCTAACCTTACTTATCTTTATCTCACTAAGCACTTCAGCTCAACAAAGTTATATAGATTATGTATCTCCTTATCATCCTGTTGTTGGGAAATCAGGTATGGTCGTATCTCAAAATAATCTTTCTTCTGATATAGGGATTGAAATATTAAATAAAGGAGGAAATGCAGTTGATGCTGCAGTAGCCGTTGGCTTTTCTTTAGCTATTACATTGCCTAGAGCTGGAAATCTTGGAGGTGGCGGATTCATGCTTGTTTACCTAAAAGAAAGAGATGAAATTTTCTATATAGATTATAGAAGCAAGTCTCCTTTGAATGCATCGATTGATAATATTTTTGATTTAAATGGAAAAACTATTAAGCCAAAAGATTTTACAAACGATATGTTTAATAAAACAAGATATGGATATAAAGCACCAGCGATTCCTGGAACTGTAGCTGGTTTATTAGAGGCTCATGAAAATTTTGGTAAATTGCCTTTAGAAGAAGTCCTGGCTCCAGCAATAAGACAAGCAAGAGAGGGCATAACAGTTTCTTATGATCTTGAAAAAGCAATCGATGATACTCATCAATTAAAAAAAGACCCTGAATCATTAAAAATTTATTTTAAAGATGGAGTAGCTATCAAAGAAAATTCACTATTTAAAAGACCTGATTTAGAGAATACATTCCAACTAATAGCTTCTAACGGTATAGAGGGCTTTTACGAAGGTGATATCGCAAAAGAAATAGTTAAATCAATGAATGAAAATGGTGGATTGTTTACATTAGAGGATCTTAAAAATTATAAACCACAAATTAGTGAACCAATTGTTGCCTCATATAGAGGAAATTTAGTTTTTACTGCTGGGCCTCCATCAGGAGGTGGTATAACTCTTTTAACAGCTTTAAATATTCTTAGCGCTTTTGATTTAAAAAAGTTTAATAGCGATTCTGCTATTACATATCACCTATCCTCTGAGGCCTTAAGAAGAGGCCATAATAATAGATCTCATTTCGTGGGTGATCCTGATTATTTTGATGTTCCTGTAACTCAACTATTATCTAAAGAAAGAACTATGGAGCTTGCAAAAAGTATTGATATTAAAAAAGCTACAAAATCTACGGTGGTTAAACCTTTAGAGTTAATTAAAGAAAGTCGTGATACAACACATTTTTCGATTATTGATAAAGAAGGTAATGCTGTATCAAACACATATACGCTTGGTTATTCTTTTGGCTCAGGGGTAACGATTCCTAACACAGGTATATTAATGAATAACCAAATGAATAACTTTGCTTACAGATATGGAGATAAAAACATTAGAGGTCGTTCAGCAAGTACAGGTAATAGATTTGAGCCTGGAAAGAGTCCAATGAGCACAATGGCTCCAACTATGGTTTTTAATGAGGAGGGTGATCTTATGTTGATAATAGGTTCACCAGGTGGATCTTTAATACCTGCTGCAATACTAAGAGTTATCACAGGAGTAATTGATTTTGATTTAGATATAGGTCAAGCAACAATGCTACCTAGAGTTCATAAAGATTGGCCAACTACTGGTATTTTATATGAGACAACATTAAATTCTGATGTTGTTAGAATTATTAATAAAACTATTGGTCATAAAATGACGCCAGAACACACAATGGGTAGTACGCAAAGTATTCATATTATTAATGGCACTAACTATGGTTTTGCTGATCTTAGAAGACCAAATGCTTCAGTATCAATTCAATCTAATTAACTTTTCTATAGTCTAACGGAGGTTTTCTATCTCCCAGCAAAGGCTTGTATTCAAAATCCTCACCAACACGTGATTTGAGTTCATTTTTTGAATCTTCAATAATCGATGGATTGGAAAAGATATCTGTAGCGCTTTTTGCTAAAGTTTTTGCTGCTAGTTCTGCACCTTTAAGTCCAATTGAGGTTCCTCCTGATGCTACTGCTTGCCAGGAGTGAGATGCAGTTCCTGGGACCCATGTAGCTGTCCTTAATCCAGCTGTTGGAACATTCCAACTAACATCTCCAACATCGGTAGATCCGTAGCCATGAGAGGTTTTAAAAGGTCTTACGTTTTCTTGAGATCCAATCTTAATATCAGGTTCGATAAAGGTTGAGTATATTTCCGAGGCATATTCATTTTCTTTATCGTCATATTTTATACCACCAAGAGTATTTAAATTATTATGAACAATTTTTTGCAATGTATCATTTGGTAACAATGAAAAGTTTCCATGCATTACTTCATAACTCATTTGAGTATCAGTGCCTAAAGCAGCTCCATTAGCAGTATTTACAACTCTCATAAATAAATCTTCAACTATAGACATATCAGGATGCCTTACGTAGTAATAAACTTCTGCAATATCAGGAACAACATTTGGAGCAAGACCTCCTTTGGTTATAACGTAATGTATTCTTGATTCTTGTGGTATATGTTCTCTCATCATATTTACCATATGATTCATGGCCTCAACTCCATCAAGGGCTGATCTTCCTTGTTCTGGAGATCCTGCAGCATGTGCTGATATACCTCTAAAAGTAAATTTAGCTGATTTATTTGAATTAGATGTTCTTGAGTTTGCACTATTAGAGTCATCAGGATGCCAATGCAATACAACATCAACATCATTAAATAAACCTTCTCTCACCATGTAAACTTTACCAGAACCTCCTTCTTCAGCTGGAGTTCCATAAAATCTTATAGTCCCAGGTACATTATTCTCAACAAGCCATTCTTTAATAGCTACAGCTGCCCAGGCTGAAGCAGCTCCAAATAGATGGTGACCGCAAGCATGTCCTGCACCTGTTTCATTATTTTTAATTTCTTTAAATGGAGAAGTTGTTTGTGCCAGTCCAGGCAAAGCATCAAACTCACCAAGAATTCCTATGATTGGACCGCCATTATTAAATTCAGCAATAAAAGCAGTTGGTATGCCGCCCAATCCTTTGTTAATAACAAAACCCTCATCCTGAAGTGATTTTGCTAGTAAATTAGAACTTTGATCTTCTTGATAACCTAATTCAGCATATTCCCATATTTCTAATGCAACATTTTCAAACTTTACCTTATGGTTTTCTATACTATTTAAAATATCATCACTAAAAATATTATTAGTTAATAAAATTAAAACTAGTGCACTAATCGATTTTCTTTGAAATAAATTTTTCTTTTTACCCATTCTTCACTCTCCATAGATTTAATAATAGATTTATCAGAAGAAGTAATCAATTTTCTTCCGCCATCTTCACAATCTATATATATTATTGCTTTAGGATTTTTATTATAAATTGTTGTATATCCAATTATTTTGCCATAACCTTCATTTGTTGAGGAAATTTCCACTGGGACTTCATAACAACTGGCCTCATTAGTAAAATCTTTATGTAAAAATTCAATGATAGGATTTTTTGCCCATAGCGCGAAGGACTGTTTGGTCATCATTCCAGACACACCAGTTACAATACCTATATTATTATTTTCTTCTCTAATTTTTGAAATCATTTTTATTGTTGAGTGAATAACATAGCTATTTAATGGCCCCCCTGCGAATGACATACCGCCTGTTATTGTCATATCTTTAGGTTTCTTCACATTAAGAAGCCTTGAAAAAATCTGAACAGCAACTGGAAAACAACTATAGAGGTCAAAAATATTAGGTTTTATATTATTTGAATCACATATTTGTAATATAAAATCTGATGCCATTTTCATTCCATATGGCTCTATAAGGTTAGGTCTTTGGAGGGTTGCAATCATATGGTTGTTTTCACTTGAGGCAAGTGGATAGACTCTCTTTTCGGTTGGTATATTTAATTTATTAGCTATATGTTCTGAGCAAATTATTAATGCGCATGACTGATTAACATTCCAACTACTACAATGTAATTTGTTATATGGAAATGCTTGCAATGGATTTTCTTTACTTTGATTTAGGATTTGTTCAGCCTTTATAGGCTTGTCAATCCAAGATTCATTATTTTGAGATGCTATTTTTGAAAACTCAGAATACATTTCTGATATATTTTTATGATGAGTATCAAAATTGATATTTAATGAAGAGCGAAGGGCGCTTTCTAAAACCCCATAATATCCAACAGCCATTAGGCCAAGAGCATTCTCTTCTATTTTTAGATGAAGGTCATCCTTTGCTTTTATATAATGATCAGGATTGGTAGTTAACTCTGTTTCAATATATTCTTTTTTTTCAATTTGACTTCTAATTAATTTATATCTAGCTTCTCCTCCAAGAATTAAGCCTGCACGTATCTCACCATTAAGAATTTTGTTACATGTTGAGTTAATTAAATTTTGTTGAAGAACACCTATCTTTGCAACACTTGTTTTGACATCTTTAATTTGATTATTTTCTGCAATCCATCTTGCTGGATCTCTATAGCGCCAATATCCTTTAGGGACTTGTATCTCATCAATATAATTTTTAATTTCAGTTTTTGTTGAATCAGCTATTGCTTTCTTAAAGGCTTTGTCCATAAGAATAAGCGCTTCGTCTAATTCGTTAAACCCACCTTTTTGTTGAATGGTTCCAATCCCAACTACAACCGGATTGTTTTTCATAGTCTTATATCGAAGCTGTGCCCCAATAGTTATAACCAACTATCTTTGGAGTACTAGGTAGATACATTTGCTCAAGATTATAAATTTTAAACCCTGATTCAGATAAAATATTAGGTATATCTCTATTTATGTTACAACCACCAAATATCTTACCCCAAAGAGGATTAACTCTATTTTGCCATTTGGTTACTTTTAAGTCTGGTGCAATACCATGTTCACAAAATTCAATAGTTGCATCTGATTTCATTACTCTTTTAATTTCTTTAAGTGATTCTTTAAGCTCACTTATAGAACATAAAGTATATGTTATTAAGACAGTATCAATAGATTTAGATTTTAATTTAATTTCTTCGGCGCCATTTATTAAGAAATCAATTTCTACGTCATAATGGTTTGCATTTTTAAGCGCTAGATCACATAACTCTTCAGAAGGATCAAGCCCATATATCTTATTAATGTTTGAAAGGTTGTAATAGGGTATGTTTAAGCCTGTACCAATACCTATCTCTAACACAGTTCCTGATGCATTAGGAACAACTTTATTTCTTTGATAATTGATTGGTTTTGTTGAGCAACATGTATCTAATAGTTTAGGTAGAACATATTTCTCATAAGCTTTTTTGATCATTCTTCTAAATAATCTAAGGGCATGGCAGCAATATTAAAACCTGCATCAACATATGTTATTTCTCCAGTAATTCCACTTGCATAATCGGAGCACAAGAATGCAGCAACATTACCAACTTCTTCTGCTGTAATAGTTCTTCCAAGAGGGGCTCTACTAGAATGTTGGCTTAACATTTTTCTAAAATTTTTAACTCCTGATGCAGCTAAAGTTTTAATTGGCCCAGCAGATATCGCATTAACCCTTATATTATCTTTTCCCATTGAAGCGGCAAGAAATCTTGTATTAGCTTCTAAACTCGCTTTAGCAAGTCCCATTACATTGTAATTTGGAAGTGTTTGTGAAGAGCCTAAATAAGTTAAAGTCAGAAGGGCAGAACCATCATTAAGCATCAATTTAGCTTCTTTCGCCATAGCAGTAAAACTATATGAGCTAATATCATGAGCTATTTTAAAACCTTCTCTATTAGTTACATCAACAAAATTACCCTCTAATTGATCTGCAGGAGCATAACCTATTGAATGAACGAATCCATCAAACTTATTCCAGCTTTCTTTTAATGCTTTAAAGGATGACTTGATTGATTCGTCGCTTGCTACATCACATTCAATTAGAATATTTGAACCAAATGAAGCAGCAATAGGTTCTAGATTCTTTAAAAGCCTTTCATTTTGGTAGGTAAATGCTAATTCCGCACCTTCGCGATGCATAGCAGCTGCTATTCCAGCTGCAATTGAATATTTATTTGCCAGTCCCGATATTAGAAATTTCTTATTTTTTAGTAACATTTTTTATAAATAGTTATTATTTTTTACATTGTAAGAGAAATTATAGACAAATATCTAAAATTATTTATTCTTTTATATAATAGATACATTTAACTATTAATATAACTATTATTTATAATCAAATATAAATAATTGAAAAAAATGTAGATTTCTTAGAAAAACTCTGAAACAATATCATCCATAACGTGTTAAGCACGCCTAATATCGTGCTTTCATATATATTAATCAAAACTACAGGGGAATTGTATGTTTAATAAAGAGAATTATTTATTTGCAGTTCTTGCGCTTACATTCGGCTTATTTAATGCTGATTTGGTTGCTCAAGAAGAGGCTGCAGATGATGTAGAAGAGGTTGTTATAACCGGTTCTAGAATAAAGAGAAAATCTTTAAATAGTGCTGCACAGGTTTCAACAATCACCAGTGAGGATATTGATGCATCTTCAGCTCTAATGACTGCTGACGTATTAAGAAACTCAATTTATAACTCTTTTGGATCAACTGGACCAACTGCTGGTAGTAGCGCTATGAGTAAC
>Ga0115012_10001137_pt1 | contig 15315 bp, 25 predicted proteins | sample TroAtlMetagenome_FD_88706 | JGI IMG/M metagenome (GOLD analysis project Ga0115012, IMG submission 88706) | Marine eukaryotic phytoplankton communities from Atlantic Ocean - Tropical Atlantic ANT10 Metagenome | ecosystem: Environmental > Aquatic > Marine > Oceanic | place: Tropical Atlantic...
CGATACTCTGAACATTTTGCAGGCCACCATTTTGGTAACTAGCGAAAAAGTACTTGTCTTTATTTAATTGTTAATACTATATTGCCATAGAATTATCCACTTGTCAAATTTAAAACAAAGTTTTTTTTGTCTTAGGCATATTCATCAAGTGATATATCCAATATGCCATATCCTATCTCCATTGTCAAGTACTATACAAAAAATATTTAATTAATATACTTGACATATATACTCCTGTATGGCATAATTGGGACATAAGCAACAAGAATAATCCAATTTTTTGGGATGGGCTCCCCTGCTCCACTTTGTCCATAAGGAATTAAATCCATTTGGAATTGGAATGGAGGGCATTATATGAGGCCAAAAACCTCCGGAATAAAAATTGAGTGGGGCCACTTGAAAGCAACAAGAAAGCCTCGCTTAGCGAGGATTTGATGCCCCACCCAAAATCTCTAAAAGCGATTACTTATATCTGTAATCACTCTGTTTAGACTTCTTATAGAGGTCGTAAAAGTCGTTTGGTCTTTTCATCACAAACTGACTAATGAACACATCTCTAGAATTCATTGGCACTTGGTTCACTATGAACTTGCCAATTATTCTGATAGCCCTATAAGAACTCTTGCCAACAGAGAAATCTCCGTTAACTTTTCTATAACTTGGGCTGTCCAAGTAAGCTTTCACTGACTGTGGGGCCCTATCAAGATATTCTTGCATAGTTATCATCCGTCCTTTCCGTACCTTCTTTTAATATTTATTGGTACTAGTTAACTATCGTTGGGCTCTCTGAGGTAACCCGTTACTTTACCTATTCACCCTTAACAAGCCATTGCGTTAATTTTTTAACGATATACAACTCTTTTCCGGAACCCGAAGCTTAGATGACGTTCATCGGTAGCTACTCGTAAAATATACCCTAAGGCATATACCCCCTTCGCAGTGGTCAAGATGACTTTCGCTTTAATGCTACCCCCTCTACCTTTTGAGAGGCGACTCAGCTTGTTCGGTGCTCTTGATTTTTCACTGTGTTTCAACAGTCAAGCTCCTCCATCTCTCTTCTTGCGTCTGACTTGCGGTCAGAGAAGAGAACATTCCCCGAATACTTCTCCGTAGTATATCTGCAACATTTTTACTTACCACCTAGCTTCTATTTCAAACTAGCGATAGTAAGCTACCTGCCGATAGTTAACTACTACCAATGTTTAATTGGTATAATACAATATTGCCATACAATATCGTATTTGTCAAGTTTATTTCAAACTTTTTTTTGTGATGCCTAGGCCTTTGGGTGTACGAATCACTTCCGTGACCGGCTCGGTTCAGTAAAGGCTAATTTCCCCATAACACACCCGTCGTAGGCTCCACAAAATTACTATCTATTTATTAGGTGTTGTCCAATGTGTGCTAACTCCCAATACATGGGTGGTTTTTTTTACTTAGCTCACCTTTTATAGATAGCTTGAAGACAACTAGCTTACTTACTCCACGCCTGCTGTTTTGTGGCTTTAACCTTGCAAGGTTGATGTATTTCTACATCTATCTAGGCGTTGTCCGTACTTAAACTAAGACTATTCAGCCGTTATCTTCAAGCTACCTACACTGTGATTTAGTTAGGAACCTTTGGTTACCTTGCAAAATTTCAAATGCAATCCCCACATCTTTTCACAGTCATAGATAGTTAGACCTTTTGATACCTGTCTAGGTATGACACACTTCTGTCAAGCAACCGATATGAGTTATAGACTTCGGTTAGTCTTGCTATTCACTAGCTTCGCCATTTCACCTTCAACCTCACAGTATCAATTAAGACACTTCCTGTGTTCCTTCGGTTACTCTACCCGCTAATAGATAGCTTGTAACACACAACTTGGTTAACAGCAAATTTTAGTTAACATTCCAGACGTCCTCGCTACAATGTTATGTGCTACAAGCTACCTACTTAACTATTGGCTTACACAATTAAGTCTTAGCAGTTTACATAGTTTATAGATAGCTTGAAAGATACAAGGACTTGCAATTTATTACGACATTAACCTCATATCCTTCAAGCTACCTACTCAATCATTTCTAAATATTTCATATGCCGTACCCTTCTCTAAACCAATTGCTAATTCATATAGTTTCTTCAAAGAATCTTTGTCATAATCAAAAGCGTGTGCAATAGTATCTGCATAAGCTAAATATTTTTTTTCATTAAATTCCATTATTCTTCTTCCTCAAAGTTAAGCATTCCATAATCTTCAGCTTCTTCTTTGTCAAAAGATTCTGCTACTGTTCCGCCATATCTTCTCATATCTTTAAGAATGTCGTGTGAATCATAATATAATTCATTTCTTGCATATTCAATTAGTTCATCTTCACTAGTACCCATTGCCGGTACAGTAAATTTAAAATCTACATATGCGAATATTTTTTTATCTTTCTTGTCTTTCATAGTATCCATATTGCCACACTCTTTTCCATTTGTCAAGTACCTTTTTATATTTTTTTGTAACTGACTGACCTACGCTCTAGCCATAAGCCACCTTTGGTTGAAGGTACAAACTTTTAAGTTTGTTTCTGCACGAGCTATAGTCTTGTGCTTATCTCATCAGTCTTTCGTAGTTTCTTCGCTTAACCTAGCTACTACCCGCTACTACTCTTGTTACAAAAATATCTACCTATGAGCGTTTCCCACGCCCTACTCATAGTTCAAACTCGCTATTGTGGTGCGACCTAATTTATAGATAGCTATATACCGATTAGCGTTTCCTTACCCCTACTAATCGTTCAAGGCTCTCTTTAATAAGTGAGGGCTTTATAGATAGCTTGTAACACACAACTTGTTCTCTTAACGAGGAACATTAAAAGCTCGTGAATTGCTTTTAGTAATGTGCTACAAGCTACCTACCTATGTAGGTAACAAAACTACTATACAGTAGTCATTTCGCTGTCTTCTACCTTCGTCAATAGACTAGGTGAGCAACGAAATGTACCGATATCAGTTTTAACTGTTATGTTTTTAACTAACAATTTTATAACTTCACCGGTTAATGTTTGGCCTCTATGTTGTAAGGTAACTGTGTCACCTACATCAAATTGACCTTGCAAGTCTTTTTGTAATTGAGAGTAACGAGTCCTTAAAACACTATCTATGTTTTTTAAGTCATCAAGACTATCAATATCTTTGACTGCATTTATTACTTCAGTTAGATTCATTAGAATCTGCCTTTCTGTCGCTTACATTATTAAGATTGCCATACTTATCTCCATTTGTCAAATCATTTTGAAGATTTTTTTCGGCTAAGCCCTCAAGTAGTAATATAAGGCCTTTTAACATATATATACCCTTTCTAATTGTTATACATTTGGTACATTATTAATATGCCATACTTCATCCCAAAAAGCAAGTTATTAAAAAAATAATTAAATACTTGACATTTGGAATGTTATATGGCAATATAATAATATGCAACAAGCAATTAATAAATACGAAAGGGTTTACTCTTGGCTCATTAATGAGTTAGAGGTAAACAAAATCAATCACCCCTCAGAAGAGGTGCGTGGTTGGTTGGCAATGCTTCAAGAAAGCGTTGAATACAACCTTTCAAAATTTGAAGACTAAAATCTTCACGGGTTTGGCCTACCTTGGAACAGAAAGGCCTACTGCTCCCGACATCCTCAGAAGTCGTTATAAGGAGGTTGAGCCTCCCCTGTTCCAAGAATTCCAAATTTTTTGGACTCTCCTAAAACCGCATTAGGCACCTCCTAAAAACCTCCGGAACGCATTAGGTGAGCCCCAGAAACTCCGGAACATCTGGGTGAGGATAAAAAAGTAATTTTAAAATTTTTGGTTTTGGATATTGAGATTTTTTTCAAATGGATTTTAGAAAAGGACCCCTCCCCTATCCATCATCTCCCTTCCTATGGATGGGAACTTTTGGACCAGAGGATTCTGACCTTCTTTATGGAAGTTACAGTGAAGGTCTTACCTTATTGAACTAGCCTTCGCTTTGTTTTGTATAATACTATATTGCCACACATTGTATGTTTTGTCAAGTCTATTTTATAAAAAAAATGCGAGGGGTATAGATACAGTGTGGTGCTAACAAGGTTACCCCTATTAGTAGTACCTATACCATCTCACATATTAATTTATAGTTTTATGTAATAGATGTATACCCATTGACTCTTCTAATACACTTTTAGTAGCTTTAGTGTTATATTGTTCATTCAAATATTCATTGATACTATCTAGTAATGGTTGATAGTACTCATTCTGTGTACCTAAAATCAGATTCTGTACTTCTGCCCAAGGCATATAAGAAATAGGGCCCACCATATATGTTTCAGCTTGTTCATTACGCCACCCCTTCTTCACAATCACTTCAGTTTCTTGTTGTAAGTATTCATAAGGTATTAATAGGCTTAAAGAGATATGGCTAGGGTTCTTAGCAGGTATTATTTTCCAAGTTCCATTGTTTTTCTTATCTTTATCTGTATGGTTTCTCAACCAATGCCACATTGCTACATTTAAATCTTTAGGTTTCCAAACTGCTATGCCCACACCAAGCATAATGTAAACAAAAGTATGGCAGTTATCTAGTAAATCTTGCTGTAAAACTGCACCTGCTGTTACATTTGGTTGAGGTTGGCTTTTAATAATTTGTTTATCACAATTATCACACATAACACCCATTGAACCTTTTCTCATACCACCAAACTGCTCAATCTTTCTATCAAAACTTATTTCTGCTAATTCTAATGCTGAATGACCCGTGCTTAATGACTGATAATCGGTCTTTACTTGGCTTGCGTGACCATTAATAAACATATCTATTTTCTTATATCTATCTTCTTCTTTGGTCGCTAATGAGGTTTTGTTGCCTTTACAAGCTTGTATAAACTGTATTAAATTGACACCAATATCCCCACTGTTCAAAGATTCTTTTATATTGTATTCTTTATTCATATTCTTATATTGCCATATTAAATTTCAAATAGCAAGTTATTCAATAAATTTCTGCTAATATGTAAAGTAATGTTAGGTTCAAAAAGATGGTCACCCGAAAAATTTGTTAGTGTTGTTATACCTGCTCTCAATGAAGAAGAGCACATAGACAACATATTAGAAACTTTTAATTTTGAACCTACAAAGAAACAACTAATAATTGTTGACGGTAGTTCTATAGATAAGACTGTTGATAAAATAAAAAGATTTAAAAGAGGTTCTAGAGAATACCTAAACCTAAAACTTGTTAAAGAAAATAGATGTGGCAAAGGTTATCAAATGGTCAAAGGTTATGAAGCGACTATTGGCCAAACAGTTGTTTTTCTTGATGCAGATTTAGATGCTAATTACTCAGAACTAGTTGATAAACTTTCAAAACCTATCCTTGAAGATGAAGCATTTTTTGTTAAATCAAAATTCGCCAGAGGGGATGATTGGGGCAGAGTAACCAAACTAACTGCTCAACCTTTACTAGATATGTTTTATCCCGATTTATATTTGATTCAGCAACCACTCTCTGGTCAAGTAGCTTTTAAAAGACAAGTAGTTAGCCAACTTCTTTTTCCACAAGACTATGGTGTAGAAGTTTCTCATCTGATACAGTATTACAATATGTATGGTCTTAGCCATATTGTTCAAGTTGAATTAGGAAACTTAAAGCATAGACATAGAAATCTAGGAGACTTGCAATTGACATCTTCTCAAGTACTTAAAACTATTTTATATCACGCTCTTAAAGATGGTAAGTTAGATATAGGTGACCCAATGTTAGGGAAGTTACCAACCCCTTTAGACTTTATTTAATCTTCTCATAGGCAAGTTCTTATCAAAGTAAGGTAAATCTTTCTTGAGGTGTTTTTGGATTCTTTCAGCCTTTTCATAAATATCTTGTTTCAATTTATATCTACCTAATATAGGTTTTAATATTTCATCATCTATAGGTAATTGGATACCCTCAGTTTCATTTTTCTTATAGACTGTTTGATACTTGCTCCACTCTTTATCTTTTTGATATTCATAAGTCTCTTTAAGCAAAGGTAAGTCAATGATATAGATTTCTTTTTGATTAAAGTTATAGAAGAAAACAAAATCTGATTTACTAGTCAGCAACCTTGATGTTTCTCCATCTTCTTTCAAAGATAAAAATAAATAATCATACGGATAGTCATTGGCATAAGTCAAAACATAATATGGTAGTAGTTGTTTGTTAACCACAAGTAAGTCAATACCATCTCTTACTTGCCAAGATTCTCCTTGAAAGTCATAGCAAGAATAATCAACTTGATATTCAAAATATAAATAACCTATTTCAGAAAGCCAATTAGCTTTGTTTCTGAATACGCTTAAAGATTTTCTGTTTTCCACCCTTGTGATTTTATCGCACCGACAAAGATTTGCCAAGAACCAAAATCATCTTTTTCTGATGGTTGACCGTGTTCAAGCCATACGGCAAAGAGTTCATCAAATTCGCCGGGTTCATTTAAAAATCCTATAACATCTTGAGCAGTAATAAAAACACCAGCTTGTGTTAAAGCTTCTATAAACAATGTAAGGTCTGTGTACCTATTGAGAACTTCTGAAAATTTATTCATTAAAGATTTAGAAGCCCATTCTTTTTGTGCAGTAATAATTGCATCCGAAGCGAGCATTAATTGTAAACCTAAGTTATAAACTACTGCATCGGGTTCATCTTGAAATTCTTGTAGGTCATATTGAGCTGCTAAAACGCTAGGCATATTATCTCGACCAATAAAGTTAGTTGGGCAATCACTTTCGTGTCTATCCCCAGCGTCTAAACCTACACCACAAAATTCACAGCTAGGCATTTCTTTATAGAACTCTTCAAAACTAAACATATAATACATTCTACCATATTCAAATTACAAAAAATATTATGTTTCCACTTGCAATATCACATTTTATATGGCATACTTAATATACGACAACCAAGGAGACTAATAATATGAGTACACAAGAAGTACAATACGAAAGTACTACTAGTACAAGCAAAGTATTTGTGCCATATAGTGTTGATGGAGATACCGTAAACACATCTAGAGCACTTATATTTAGAGCTGAAATCATTGAGCTTTTGTCTGAAAATCATAATAAATGGTTTTGTGTAGATGAAGCATTTTTCACGAAAGAAGAAAGAAATGAGATTCTCTCTAAAAGAAGCACCTACTATACAGCCGGTAAAAACATACAAAAGAAATTCAAGAATATTGAGTTTCGTGTAAAAGGTGGTATGGAAAATGTTTCTCAAAAGATGACAAATGGATTTGATTTCCAATCTGATATGCACGCAGTTAGATTGTATGCAACTTGGACTTCTTAAGTGAAAGAAGTTTCGAGAGATGAAGCTTTTGAAGTTATAAAAGAAGCTTTCAATCAAAGACAGTCATACGGAAATAATGAAGAGTTGGATTTAGAAGATGTCAATAATATGACAACTGAACAACTCGTATTCCTTAGAGACCAATTAGATATGATTTCTTTGGACATAAGGAATACTAAAAGATTCATAGACAATAGACTGAGAGGCCTTTTGAAAGGCAAAGCATTCAGAATGGCAGGAAGAATCTTTAGAGGAAGAAACACAAACAAGTGGGTTGCTTACGATAAGCAAAAAGTTATGGACTATCTAGGAAAAGATATAGCTGTAGCTGTAAACCCTACTTTTAGAACCAGTGCAATAAAAGCTATTGCAAAGGAAAGAAATGAAAATCCATCTGTTATAATGGAATCTCTGTTTGAATTACAAGAGACAACTAGTTTAGAAGTTGTACCGGTTGAAAAAGCACCGAAGTTCATCAAAGATAAGTTAGACCAAGATGGTAAAGATATGGATATTGGAGGAAACAATGGATAAACCATTACAATTACTGCAGTTAGCTAGAGTATTTCCCGAAAAACTCGTTAGCCAACTCAAAAAGAAAACACATACAGAAGATTATATAAATCACTCTGTTATTACACAGAGATTATTACAAGTCTGTGGCCCATTTGATTGGGATGTGGAAGTTATATTTAGTGGAGAGGGTAAACCTGTTGCTGCTAAAGGAACTTTAATTGTTAATGTTGACGGAAAGCAAGTCAAAGTCAGTGGTATTGGTACAGACCAAAATAACCAAGGCAAAGATGATGGCGATATAATCAAGGAGATGGAATCAGACGCACTTAAAAGAGCGGCTATGCGTGTCGGTGTTGGACTACACCTATGGGCTCAAGACCAATACTTCTTATTCGCACAGTTGCTTAAAGTTCACGAAATGACTGCTGAAGATGTCGGATAAATTCACACAAGAAGACTTTGAAGTCGTAAGTGAATTTAAATTTGTAATGCTTCCCCAATGGTTGCTAGAAATGAACCACGAGGGGAAGCCATTGCCATCTAAAGCAATACATTTGTACAGTTGTTTAATGTACTATGCAAACAATGACACTAGACAGTGTTACCCATCATATGAAACACTATGTGAGTTATCGGGTATGTCTAGAAGTTCAGTTGCTAGATACTTACAGTTATTACTAGATATGGGAGCAATCGTTTGGAGACAGAGGGCTTATAAGGGTTTCAATACTTCTAATATGTATTTTTTACCTAAATTACCTTTTGATAGACCGGAAGAAGAGCCTATACCCGATGATATTGTACAAAAAGCAGGGGAAGAACCTATAACCAAAGCAGATAAAGGGTTTGAATTATCAACTGATTCAGCTGATACAGGTTTTGATGTTGGAGATGAAGTTAAGAAAAAAGTAGGTAAAGACCCATATTGGGGTGCAATGGCACAAGCCTTTGGATTCTTTCCTCACGATAAAAGAGGTAAGCAAGAATGGGCAGTCGCTATACAAACAATAAAAACCTACACGGATAACCCCGATGACATTGCATTGGCATATGAGAAATACTTTGACTATATGCCCGGCAAAAATTCAGAAGTTAGAATTACAGTTTCTGCTTTAGCAAAACACTTTGGGGCTATTATGGTCTTTGAACCAAGAGAAGATTTAACAGACGCGCTAACTAACCTTGAGGGGCTAAAAGAAAATAATATTATTGATTTGTGAAATTTGATATTTTAATCTGCTACAATAGTTTAGATGGCAGGTTACATAGAACGCAAAAATAATAATGGTTGGGACCCCGAAAAAGAATCTTACGATGAATTTAAAGCCCGACGATTTGAGGGACAGATGGGGACAGGACAACCTAATTCTCAAAAGAATGCAAGAGGTATCTGCCCTAATACAGATGTAGAGAAAAGAAAATGCAAGTGTCGAACTTGTATAAATAGGAAGAACAGAGCTAAAGGCCGTCGTAAACAAAATATGGTCAGAAAAAAGCTAGGTATTCCGGATAGAAAGTTTCACGGTGCTGATGCACACGAGGAAAATTGGAGGTCTGCAGTTCGCATAGAAGTGAAAGCAGGCAAACAAGTTGGCCCCATTGCCACTAGATTCAAGAATGCAGAAGCCCAGTCTTGGGAAAATGTTAAGAATCAAATTGGTGGTATTGGTAAGTCAAAACCATTTATGATGGTAGCGATGCCCGATGGAGAATCAGACGGTATCATTCTATGTAGATTGTCTCAACTTGATAAAGTTGTTGACGCTCTCATAGAGAATAGGGAATTACCCGAAGAAGAACAATATTAGGAGAGATAATGCCAGTATCAAATGTACAGCTTATGGGAAATCTTACTAATGTAGAAATGTCTGTAGGTAATACAGGTTCTGCATATGTAAAGGCTTCTCTTGCTGTAAACAATGGCAAAGATGCTCAAGGTAATGACAAAGAAACTTTATGGTTTAATGTCAAAGCTTGGGGCGACTTAGCCGAGAATATCGCCGAAACATTTAACAACGTAACCACTGCAGGAGGTAAATCCTTTAGAGCAGTTGTTGTTGGTAAAATGGTTCCGGAAAAATGGGAAGATAAAGACGGTAACAAAAGAGAAACATCTACAGTTTATGTAGAAGACTTGGGAGTTAGCTTAAGGTGGGCCAAAGTAGGTTCTGTTTTAACTAGTTCTAACCCTCTTAACAACCCACAAGTAAAAAAAGGTAGTGAGATACCACAGCCGTCACAAACTGCACCTGCTACAGCTAGTGCTAGTTATGACGCAGAAGAAGATGGAGCACCATTCTAATGGGACTATTTAGAAGAATAGGTAAAGCCGTAAGCGGTAAAGCCTCAAAAGATATTAATAAAATGTCTTTATCAGAAATAATAGATTACAAAAGTTCTTCAGTATCTGAACTTGCCAAAAAATCTAAAGTTTCAGCTAAGACAATTAATAAATACTTAGACAAGAATTTAGACGGGATTCCTAAGGGAACCTGTACTAAAATCAAAAAAGCTTTTGGTATAAGTTAATTATGTCAGAAGATAGAAATTTTACTCTAGATGACTTGATGGGAGTCAATGAGGTTGCAGAATTTCTAAATGTTAGACCGAACTTGATTAGTACTTGGTTACATCGCAACAAAATGCCTGTGGCTGATGTTGTGCTTAACGCAGGGAAAACTCAAGTTTGGTTAAGACATACTATAGAATCTTGGGCTAATGCAACAGGAAAAGCGCCGTTTGACTATGTTACGGTCGATTGGAGAAAATAAAGTTGATAAAAAAGAAATTTATAAATCCGGGTGCGTACAGTATCTTCATTAATGAATTACAAAAAGATGGTTATAAAAATAAAGATATAGCTTATTTAATGGACATAGACCCACCCTCATATCTATCTGCACTTAAAAGAGGAGACGCTAACCCTTCCTATGCTTTTGTGTGCAAAGTAGATGTAGCTTTAAAAACTTTTTTCCATACTAACAAAAAGTACGCTAGACATTTAAGAAAAGTCAATGAAGTATACGAGGTTGAATCGTTACTTGAGTGGCTTGAGTTTCACGAAGATTTAGAATACTTTACATACTCACTGGGTTGGTCAGTTTCACATTTTGATAAGCATATTACTGAAAGGCTTAGAGACAAAAGCATAAAATTTATAACACTTTCAGAATTATCTTGGTGTGTTGATGAATGGGATGATAACCATATCGGTGATTTTAACCCCGGCAAGAAAACTTTTTATTCAATTTTATACAAAAGGAGTGAAGAAGAATGAGTAAATTAGAAATTATCTATAAGAAAATGTCTGAAATTGAGTTCGCAGATAGCAACCCAAAAGACCACGACATTGGGGGACTGCATCAATCTTTTAATAGATTTCAGTTCTTGAATGCTTTAATAGAGAATAAGACAACAGGGAAACTTGTTGCAGGACACGGAAGACTAGAAACCTTAAGACAAAAAAAACAATTTGGTGAAGCACCACCGGAAAATATCGTTGTTGATGAAGACGGAGAATGGTTAGTTCCTATTACACCCGTAGAATTTAAGAGCGATGAAGAAGCACAGGCATATTTGTTAGCAGATAACAGATTACTTGAGCTTGGTGCATGGGACACACCTAAACTATTAGAAGAATTGGAGAACCTTGCAAAGAATAGTAGCTTAGATGGTACTGGCTTTGATGAAGGGGATATTCAAGCTATGTATGATGAGATGGAAGCTGGTGTTTCTGATGGAGTGGATAAAGGGTTACCTTTAGGCAAACCATCTTACGAAGTTGTCTTCGATGATGAAACACAACAAGCAATGTTTTTTGAGTTTGTAAGTTGGTTAAAGAAAACTTATGACGGTGAAACAATTGGCGAAAGACTTTATCAACATATAGAAATCTGTTTAGGAGATTAAATGAGTGATTTTGAATATCAACTTCTAGATAAAGAAAAGAAGTTAGAAATTATAGATACACAACTTCTTGAGTTAGAAGTACAAAGATTTAGTCTTGAAATGTCTGAACCTAATAGGTTACAGTCGGATACTCAACAATATACCCAATGGCAAGCTGCAGTTTTACAGTTTGACCAAGCTATCGAAAAATTACGTAAAGCTAAATTCAAATTGGAAAATGGCTAGGCAAAAGAAATTTATCACTGAGGATGTGTATGAAGAAGGTAAAAAACGCATTCATCATATTTATGATACTCACGATAATATAAATGTTGCTTACAGTGGTGGCAAAGACTCCACAGTCATTCTCAATCTTGTATGGGAAGTTGCTCAAGAAAGAGGATTAAGTTCAATAGACGCTCACCATAGAGATGAAGAGCTAAATCCACCTTTAATACTTGATAATATAAAACATTATTTTGATAAAGAGTGGTGCAATATGACTTGGTATGCTTTACCTAAGCACGGTTCATTCTTTTGTTTAGGGAACACAACACAGATTACTTATTGGGACCCTAATAGAGAATGGTTAAGACCCAAACCCGAATGGGCAGAAACATTAAATGATAGGACTGAAGTCTTAGGCCGTCACGGTTACGACGAAATTGTTGCAGATAGATATCCTAAAGGTAAGACAGCTATCATAAATGGGATAAGGGCAGAAGAGAGTCTAGTAAGGTATCGCTCAGTTGTTAATAAACTAACTGACAACTATATTGTTGGTTCAAGTTTAGACCACGTTAGGTTAGCAAAACCTATATACGATTGGATGGAGAACGATGTATTCAAATATTTTTATGATAATGATTTGAGATACTCTGCTTGGTATGAACAACAACTTTGGAGTGGTGATGGGTTGAGAGTAGCACCTCCATTGATAGCAGAATCAATGAAAACTATTGATAAGTGGGCACAAATGGACCCCGACTTTTATAACAGACTTACCGAAATTTTCCCCGAGGTGAGAGCTCACGAAAGATATAAAGGAACTATCAGCAATGCTCATATCTACGAACAATACGGCAAAGATATGGAAGGAGTCAAACAATGGATACAAGCTAATGTTGACTCTGAAGATTCTGTTTATGGTCGTATGATGGAGAAATGGAAATCTATAAAGAGACTTACAGAAACTCAACCGGAAAGATATCTGCCCGGAGGCACTGCAGAATGGGTCTTAAAACATTTTGTAACAGGGAAAATTATTCACGGGGATATTTACCCTATGACTACAGCAGAGATTAAACAAAAGTACGGCAAGAAGAAGCCAAAAATTAATAGGAATAAGAGGAGATAATGTTTATATTTAGTTCATTAGACAGAACATCAGAAGAAGAAATTGAAATAAGAGGAATACTCAACGGTAAATCTCTTTGTATCACAGTAAACACAGAAGGTTTAAAAACAGAGTACGAAGACGCTGAAGTTATAGAGCTTCAGTGGATTGGGTTAGATAATGGATGATTATTATTGGGACTTATTAGAAGCTAATAAAGATGCAATTGTGTACACAGAGTACGAAGACGCATATATGGGGCATACTACAAGCATACACGGAAAATCAGTGGCTGTTTACCATACAAATTTATTGCTTGGTTGCATAATGGAAGTGCTTAAAAACACAGAAGGTTATTTAGATAAGCTTCACGAAAAAACTAAAGGCGAAGAACAACAGATGGTAAACATTATGATTGATGATGCCGAAGTCTATCTTGATGAAATTTTAATACCCGAAGTAAAAGCAATGGACCCGTCAAATGCACCAGTATTTGTAGAGGCACCGACCCACGACAGTAGGTTTGACTATATGGGAGAAGAAGAGTAATGGAAGATAACGGATATGATAATAAGTATGCTGAATTTTATTTGGAAGAAGAAGAATAATGGGTGGTTATGAATACCCATATTATTCGTCAACACATAAACCTAAAGAGGAGGAAGAATGAATATATTTGATGAACAACCTATAAGTAATGTTATATGGAAACTTGCTAGTGATTTAAACCCAAATGATTACAACCCAAATAGAGTTTTAACAGCAGAGTTTGGGATATTAGCTCTTAACATTATACGTTTTGGTTGGATACAACCCATACTAATTAATAAAAACAATATAATTATTGATGGTTTTCACAGATGGAAACTAGCTCAAGATAGCAAAGAATTATATAAAAAATATAGTGGAAGAGTTCCTTGTGTAGTTATGGATATAGATGACAGGGAAGCAATGCTCTTAACTATACGAATTAACAGAGCTAAAGGAGTACACGAAGCACAGTCTATGTCTAAAATTGCTAAAAAATTAGTAAATGAATTTGGTATGACACCTCAAAACCTACAAGATGAGTTAGGTATGGGTAGTCGTGAAGTCGAATTGTTGCTTGCAGATACAGTATTTGTTATAAAAGAAATTGATAAATGGCAATATTCTAAAGCTTGGTATCCATACGAAGATGGCAAGAAATTTGGCAACAGTGAGTAAAATAGATAAAGAACTTGCTTATAAGCTTGTATTAAGAAGAGTAGGTAACCATAACAATAGATTCGCTGGTGTTGCTGGTAAGAAAGCAGAGCTAGAAGATTGTCTTGAAGTTTTTAATAGAGGTGTATTTAGAGCAAAAAACTATGGTATGTCAGAAGAAAGGCAGCAAATCCAAGCAGGTTGGGCTAGATTAAAGAACTATTTATGGCTATTAAGAAATGGATATCCTAAAGTAGCTAGTGATATATTAGCAGTTGAAGATTTTGATATCTTACCTAAAGGCCATAGAATGCACAGTAAACACAAGACTTATCACTTTGAACCATATAATTTTTTTGAAAAAGAGCTTGACATTTGAAGCCACTTGTGGCATTATTAATAGTGAAGTTGTAGAGACTGAAACGTAAAGCTCATTGGATAGCTAAGCAATTAATTATCACTCTTTTGTTTGTAAAATCAAAGAACAATGAGAAATAAGTAAGTCTCTTCGACTTTTTTTTTATAAGAAAGGTAAATATGACTGAAACTAAATTATCGCATAACCAATTAAGTTTAGAAAATGCGAAGAATGCTACAGAATTTGGTGGCAAAAGATTCTTAGGTTTTACAAATAAAGGTGCAGAAGTATGGATTTCGGCCTATTTGAACAGAGAAACTAAAGAAATTAAGGTAGAATCGACACATCATCTTTCAAAATTACTAGAAGATGGCGCTGAAATGGCGACTAGAAGAGTCAATGTTGAGAGAAATAAGACATTATATACAGATGTTAGAAGCGTTATTGCTTCTTTAAAGAAGGATAGGGGCGGTAGAGTTACTGTTAGAACCTTAGAACATTTAGATAACCTGCTTTGGCAAGCCAAAGGCAAGACAGGTAGGGGCTTTGTTAAAGGCATACCAAGTACATTATTTATAAAGTATGTTTTTGACGCAATATATAGTGGCAACACAGATTCTCTTGAGGGTGGCTTTAGGGTTTGTGATGTGATGAAATCTTGGGGTTTTCCTAAGGGCGAATACTATATTATAGAACAAAATACA
>Ga0115012_10001139_pt1 | contig 15305 bp, 22 predicted proteins | sample TroAtlMetagenome_FD_88706 | JGI IMG/M metagenome (GOLD analysis project Ga0115012, IMG submission 88706) | Marine eukaryotic phytoplankton communities from Atlantic Ocean - Tropical Atlantic ANT10 Metagenome | ecosystem: Environmental > Aquatic > Marine > Oceanic | place: Tropical Atlantic...
AGAGATGGCTGCGTATAGAACCAGAGCATTCCACCCTTCTCAAGGATCCAGTCTTTAGTCTTGAGAGCATCGGTGGAATTACGGAACATTCTGTCTAGTCGTTGAAAGACAATGATGTCGCCGCGTTCTAACTTGTAGAGCACAAGCCTACCAGCAGGGCGTTGATCCATATGAGTACCGCCGCTGGTGTCATGGTCGTAGTGCCAATGGCTCTCGTCCCATGTGTAGTCGCTGAACCTTTCGCGTATCAGGCTCATGCAGTTATCGTACTGTCCTTGTTCTGTCAGTTCTTGATCTTCTGTAGAAGCTCGACCGTATGCATATACGTTGGGCATGTTTACCTCCGTTTGTATATTAACAAATAAAAAAGCGAGGACGCAACCCGTAGGTCACGCCCCCGCTTCCCTTCCCTAATTCATATTGTCCATGCTTCGCCGCATGGAACTGAAGAACTTTCTCCTATTCTGTGTGATGACAACATCAGCAGCAGAAAGAAACAGTCCAAGCATTACCTTGACACAAGTACCGTGAGGTAAGACATTGACGTGATCTACTGAGTACATGCCAACCTTGTAGGAGGCACGTGATAGAGCACGTAATGCTAGCTGATTGTCCGGTGGACACTCGCACTCAACCTCATCGTACTGTTTGCGAATGTTTTCAAGTTCCTTCTTGAATAACATTTCGCCAAGTCGCTTGGGCTTGCCAATGTACTTGACAACAAACGACTGGATGTATTGAGCATTATACTCAAGCATTTCCTTATGATCCATAAGTGTTGTACTCCTCATCTGCAATCCACGTGTTAGGCATAGGCTCGTAGTGCATCGCAAGCGCTTCGAGCATGTCAGGGTCATGATTGTACATGTCTCTGATGATATGCACAGGTACACCAAGCGCCTCAAGTGTCTTGGCGTTCTCGTAGTCAACAGCAAGAGCAGACACAGGCAGGATGCTCTCGGTATCGTATGCGATATCAAAGAGCCTGTCGTGCTGCACACGCTCAGCATGCTCGATTGAGTCTTGCTGTGCTAGTCGTGTTGACTGGGTAGAACGAGCAGCATTACACGCAGCAGGCACTGTACTAAACGTAGTAGTGTGCGTGCGCTTAGGTGGCAAGCTGTACGTCGTTGCAGCGTACGGCTTGTACGAAGTGTTGGAGTACAGATGACCATCCGTGTGAGTAACCCAGTCTTTGTCATTCCATAGGTAATGCTGACCTGACGTATCGAGGAAAGCAATCTTGGAATAACCGATGTACTTCTCAGCCATGAGCTTGATGCCTGCGTTGTCAACGAGGTCAGCACCAAGCTGATCGTAGATAGGCTTGAGCACATGTTCATTGAAGTTGTATGTGTCAGATCTATCTTTGATAGTCATCGGACATGAGATCGTGCCGTTGTGCATAAACACAAGGTCTCCGCCAACACGGAACGGATGACAGTTGCCTTGATCAAGCGCACCGCCTGTTGACTTGCGGAAGTGGATAAGCAGCGTGTGATCCTCATACTGCTCAACCTCACGAGCGAAGTGCTCGAATGACGTAATGTCTTTGACAACAGTCAACGAGTTGCCATCGTCTTGAGCAAGTGAAAAGCCCCAGCCATCGGGATGGACTTTGTAACAGTGTTTGTATGTTTCCATATCAAACTTAACATCGAAAGGTTTAACAATCGCAATACACATTTTAATACCTATGGGGTAAAAGGAAGGGGAGAAACGTTTGGGAGACGGAAGCCCTGCGCTACCGTCTCGTGAATTGGTTGACACATAGCCCATGCAGCAAACGGATAGACATGCTTGTGCTTGGACAGATATGCACCGATGTGACGTGCGGTCACATGTGGTGCGGTTCGCATTGGACATTGACGGAAGTAGCTAAGCCATACTTCAATCATCTGCATGTTGGACAGGATGCGTATCGGATTGGCCGATGAACGAAACAACCTGAACTCCATCAAGTTCTGGCGAAGCTTGAAGTGCAGAGGTGAGTACTTGGATTCATTCTCACCCTCAGTACTAGAAAAGCCACGCGTCGTTGTGCGCCAGCCATTGGCGAAGTGACGCATGCCATAGCTGCGCTGCTGCAAATACGTACTCGACCTCCTGCCGCCGAGTGACTCATAGTCTTCGGACGAACAGTTGTTGAGAAAGTACGCAAGCTTGACCCATGTCAATGGCTCAGCATTCATTTGGCATACAGTAATGTGCATGCCGCATGATTCGTTGAACCACGTGTGAGACTCTGGCAACCAAGTGCTGAACTGATTGAAGCCATCATCGTCGGTCGTTCTTCCGTATCGTGCCTCACACATAGCGCCAAGTAACTTGAGCAGGTATGACTGCGGCTTGCCGTGTAGCGCAGGCCAGTCAAAGGAGAGTGACTCCTCCATGCCCATCGTGGACGAAAGCAGCAAACGATAGTGATCAGCAAATGTTGCTGGTATCGTAATGATCTCGCCACGATTAGTGCCACGTATACTCCCGTCATCAACAACACGCATGAAGTCAGTGGACACACAGCCAGTATCCTTCATGGTTATTGCGTTGCGCCACATCGCATTGGCACGTGTGATATGGCTCGGCTCAAGATCGGATGTCTCTATCTCCAAGCCGAAGCGCATTATCCTTTCGGCACGAGAGGTAACACCTGATGGCATTGATGCATGCATGCGTCGTTGCAAAGGACGAGGAGTGCGAAGTGAACTTTGTCGAGATGAGTAGCTACACTCACATTCACTCTCAACCTCTCCGCAATCATCGCACAATGCCTCATGGCATATACAAGACATGCGTTCGCAGTCATAACAGCAATCGCAAGGACGATCCTCAGTCATCTCGTCCCATTCGCAGTCGCAGATATAACATGATATTATATCTCGATCTGGTGGATCTTCTATCTCAGGCATCATCAGTTCCTCCTATAGGGTGCCTACGGTTTCAAAGTATTCAACGAAATCTGGATACGCCTCGCGTCTGTCGCTTTGCTCAAGACACCAGCAGTACAGGTGCTTAAGCTTGCGCTGGCCAGCGTTGCGAAGACTTACCTCACGCAGGTAAGACAAAGAGCAATCAAGTGCTTGAAGAACAGTTCCGAATACGTGGAAGTTGGCGATGTCAAGCAGCTTTACCTTGATGTGATTGCGATTCATCAAGTGAAACATCGAATCGGAGAAGCGGAACTCACGTGGCACACGAGTGTGATGTGAGATACCTACATTCTGATCGATGTATGGGATCTCAGGCGCACGACGTATGTAATCAGCACCGCTACACATACGAGAGATAGGACGACCGCCAATCGTATCGTGAACACTGAACAGCGACGTCTCGTTCTGCAGTAACGCATACTCCCAGAACGCTAAGAACTTAGGCAGTAGCGTGGGAGAAAAGTCACGACGATCAAACACAAACGTGAATGAACCTGAGTCCCAGCGGCGCATCAACTGCGATGCCAGCTGCCACGCATTGGCCTGCGTAGCAAAAGGTACAGGCGCAGTCTCAACAACGATGTTACGACGACGCAGTGTAGGTGCGAACGCAAACAGATCGTTGTGCGTCGCTTTGACATTGGCGTAGCTGTTGAGGTTAAACAACAGGTCACAAGCTAACGCCTGTTGTCGCAGTTCGCAAATTGATTCCGTCTTACCATCGAAGATAACACCAATCTTTGTTGGTGCTTTCTTGTTGTAACGATACGGCTTAGAGCCGTGCGTTATATGAAACCGTCGATGACGTGAGCCATCAGGTATCAGGCCGTAATGAAAGTTCATTCCATCAGCCATCGGACGATCGGCCTCATAGCCGACGACCTTGATGTCGTACATGTAGTTCAGCTGCATACGTGTCTCCTCAGGCACGTTGGCACCAGCTGGACATGGATGTATGTGGCCACCGCACTTATGACACTGAGCGTATATGTCACGCGTCCAGTGATCTGGTCTGCACTGACACAAACGACCAAGTCCCATTGGCAGACCTGATAGCTGTGAAATCGCAAGTGATGAAGCAGGCATAGTAATTCCTTTAGGGGTAGGGAAAAAAGAAAAGGGCCGGGCAGCAACGAGCTACCCGACCCAGCTACTAATAGAAAAGTGTCTAGAAATTAGACACCTGATGATCGTGGCTTGCGAGAGTTGTACAAGCGAGTGAATACCTCACTGCCTGCACGTGCTCTCGAGTAGCCGTTGTCCTTGCAGCGATCTTGGATCTGCATGCGGACACGCTTAGGTGTAGTGGAACACATGCGCTGCGTCATCTTCGCTTGCGCTTTCTCGTCCCACTTGCCACTGTCCCACATGTTGTAAACCCACTGGCCTAAGCCACTGAGTACACCAACATGTATCGCATTGACATCTTCCATATCACCCCACGCATCGACGATCATCTGAAGAGTCTCGTCAAGGACACCGATATGATTGAGACGTTGGACGCAGCCGATAGCCTTGATGTTAGGCCAGCCACTGCTGCCAGTCTCGAACCCGTGTCGCTTGATGGTTGCATGACACTGACGCGCAGTCTTGTCACCCTCAACAAGCAACGCACGGTACAACTCTAATGGAGTGACCTGCTTACGAGTTTTGGCAGAGTTGCAGATACGAAACAACTCAGCTTCGTGCGCCCTGCCAGTGGACTCAGTAACATGACACGGCCATTGATCGTAGCCAAGCTGACGCAACGCCTCAGCCTGATGCTGTCCATCAATGATGTACATGCTACCGTTCTTACGACGTGCAACCTTGATAGCACTGATAGCTTCAGGGTTGAAGTTGTTCACGATCTGCCTGACGTGTGCTTTCTTGAGCATACGCTGGTAAGCAACAGCAGTCTTGAGTTCGGACAACTTGACACGTCGAATCTTAAAAGAAACTTTACGCATTAGAAATACTCCTTTTATGCGTGGTATAGAAAAGGGTGGGCAGCAACGTGCCACCCACCCATGAATCGGATCCGCTATTTAATAGAGCCAAGCACCTCCTCTCTTGCTTCGAACATAAGTGCATCAACATGTAGTTGATAGCTAGCAGTCTCAGCTTCCTGCTGAGTACTGAATGGGCCGACGGGTTCACTGCCACCTGCTGCATACACATACGTGTACCAGCTACCAGTCAACTCGGACTGCATAAGCACAGCGATGTTGCGCTCATGTGGTGTATGTAACTCAACGCACTGCGACATGCGTTCAAGGTCATGATCTAATACATGGGAAGTAACCAAAACAAACCATCCTTTCTTAAAGAAAAAGGGGCGCAGCACGTAGGTAGAAAGAAGACGAAAGACCCTACGCACCACGCCCCAGCGGAGATATTACAAGCTGCCGTGATACTGTTCGATCAGGTCAGCTAACTGGGAGAAGTCAAGCTTGCCGAGTGGCGACGTGCCATCATTGAGTTCGACAAGTGACGTAACAATACGCTTGCCATCACCATCACGAATGATGATCTGGCCATGCGGCGATGAGATGTGAGCCCACGACATTACCTCGCGTGGTAACACACCACCATCTGGTTCGTCAGTGTGTGACGAGCGAAGGACAGTGCCATCAGCAGCATCCTCGTACACACAGCACAACACACCGAGAACGTCATGCTTCTTAGCATGCTCACGATGTGTGAAGATACGCAAGAACTTCTTGCACTGAGTGTAAGTACCACTACGCAACGCACTGACCCATCGACCTGCAACATTACTATTCATAAGAATTAACTCCGTTGTTAAATGAAGCAAGGCCAGACAGCAACACACTGCCTGACCTGCTACATATAGAAAAGTGCCTAGAAAATAGGCTTATTTGTTTTTCTTCTTTTTCTTTGTTTTGATTGGCTTGGCGGACATGGATCCATCCTCGTCAATCTCATCTACCTCCCTTCTTCCTACGTACTTGTAGTACAACTGCATGACTGGGGTGAGCGCACCGAAGTAGGCGCTGTCCTCATCCTCGTCAACTATGAACGTGCCGAATGAGTCCAACTCATAGCACTCTATGTACTGCTTACCTTTCCTCTCAGTCAGGTTAGTACACCATCGATGCTCGGGTGGACCGTCGTCGAAGGCTCGCACCTCACCATCCAACGGACCACCACTGATCTTCACGATCACAACGTCACCCTCACGTGGGCAATCATGTCGTAACTCCATTACTCCATCCTTCCTTCGGGATAGTAGGGAAACCTTCGGGTGTTAACCCGCAAAGAAACTCAAGGTCAGCTTTGCCAGTAGTTGTATCTACATTCAGCGGCATGTCCTTGTACCAATAGGTATGGATCACCTTACCGTACACGTTTGGTATGGTAACGCGCCGGTATCCATCACCTTCGATATGATCCAGCACAGCTAGATGCTCTTCATCACGAACAGGAAGCATCGATCCATCGACTACGCCATGCTCGTGACACTCAAGACATACATGCATGTTGTTGTATGCCTTTTTAACTTTGACTACGTTAAACAAGGTGGCTGGCTTCTGATCTTCACGACTCAGAATGCCATACACAAAGATGTAGTCAGGTACTACAATCTCTTCCATCATTCTCCTCCTAGTAAGAGATACACGACTCGAACAATCATCCAGATAACTTCCCAATTCATAGTAAACCTCCTTGCTTACTGGGACATAGATAGAAAAGTGCCTGAAAAATAGGGGTCAACGCACTATAGGTTGTCAGCTGCCGAACGCGCTGCATCTTCCCAATCGTTGCGATCTTTCTTGAGATCCTCAACCTCCAGCTTGAGTGCCTCGCACTGCTCGTCCATGCGCTTCAATGACATCTCAGCCTCAGTCAGCTTATTTTGTAACTGTTCACGATCATTAAACAATTCAGCGACCTTATCTCGATACTCTGCGACCTGATCTCGCAGTGACGCATTGTCCTGCTCAAGATGCTTGATGCGTATCGTCATGCCGAACAGCTTCTTAATGTTTATCTTCACATTCATTCCATCATCTCCTTCATGTCTAAGTAACAGGAAACACACAGGCCTACTAGATACGCAGCAGCCCAGATACAAACCGTAATTAACAGTGTCATTGATTAACCTCATAGGGAAAGGGGAAAGGGACTAAGGTAAAGGCAACTGATCAAGGAGCTTCGCGTACTTATCCGGCTTGGGATCGTTGCCAAGTTCTTCGTCGATCACACCGATCATGTTCTCAAGCTCCTCGACTTGAGACTGATCCGCATCGTCTAGTGCTATCTGCCGACAGCAGTCGATGTCATAGTGAAAGCGGATATGAGCACGGTAATAGCGCAGTCCCATGACTACGTAATTCCACTCATCTTCAGAGAACGTAATAGTGTGAGGCATAATGCCACCTCCATAGGGAAAGGGGTAAAGAACAATCCAACTCACCCAGCGCTGTCACCACTGGGCGGCTTGGAGGGCTCTTACAGCTTCAGTCCTTCGACTGCATACTCAGCAATCACCCCACCGGCGATCTTCTTCTTCAGTGCCTCGATCTCCGCAAGCAACTCCTGCTTCTCCTCAAGCAGCTTCGCCTGCGCCTCGATCGCCTTCATCGCAGACGGTACATACTCCTCCTTGCACTTGATCGCACCAGCAACGCACAGACCAAGAACAACAGGGGCAACGATCGCAATAGCAATAACCTTCATAACTAACTCCTCAAAGGAAAGGGAAAAGAGATAGACAGCAACTACAGTGTCACTGCCTACATATAGAAAAGCACCTGAAATATAGGGCTAATCAATCAACCCTCCATACACACGGTATAGAGGGCTGTTTGACGAGTCCTACTCGCTACACAGAGTCGCAGGCCTTACGTTGTGATACGCTTTGTTGTGGATCGCATGGAAACCCACAGCATCCGCACACTCATCATCCACTACCGAATCATCCACTATCGATCGGAACGACCGGCTTCGATCACGCACCTTGCCATAACACCACGTAGCCAATACCCATCCGCGATACGCCGTATAACACCATGCAAACAATGTGAAGTATTCCATTGCTATAGTCTCCACAGCCAGTCAGCAGGTAACTCAACCGGATACCTCGTTGCTGGCTACAGATAGAAACACACCTGAAATACAGTGGTACAATGCACAGCAGCAGAGGACATAAATACACAGGCAGATACAGCAATACATACAACCAACCACAAGATGTAGTGGTCAGTAGCAACAAGAAGCACAAGATGTTGTGGACGACTCACAAATAAAGAGTTTTTTGCGTTTGTCACACTTACGAACGTAAACATGACGCTTTTGTTCTCGCAAACAAGACAAACAAACAAAGCACCCTTTCCCCCTTTTTCGTTTTACACTTTACTTACGTCCCCCTCCTGATTTTTTTCCCAAAATAGCGTTAGGTCGTCTTATGTCTGAGTTATACGGTGATTTAGCGATTCGTTTACCGTTCGACGAGAAGTTGGAGGGTCCGATTGACAAGGAGCAGTATTTGCTTTCTTTGCAGGAGGAGTTTCCTGATTTTTTCCCTGAGGGTGGTGATTTACGTGATCAGCGGATTGATTTAGCGGCGAAGTTCCGTGATGATTACTTTAATGCGATAGCGGATTACTATGGATTAGATTTGGCGAATGATCGTGCTGCGGTGATGGAGCGTTCTCGTGATTTCCAGCCTGTGTGGGAGAATGAGGCTCAGCGTCAGGCTGAGACGATGGTTCATGGGGACAGTCACGATGGTTCTACGGCAGAGACGTATCGTTTACCGCCGGATGCGGTTCCAGTGATGGATGCGCATCGTCGTTGGGAGTTCATGCATCGTTTGTTGGATCCTGAGGTAGCATTGACGGCATCTGACGTTGACATTGGGATGAATGGTGGTGGTGAGTACTGGCGTCGTGGCAATATCCCGATGAATTGGTTTCCGGGACAGCGCCGGAAGATACTGCCTACATCGAATGGTCCTGCGTATTTTGATGCTCAGGAGAAGAGCAGTGCGATGGGCGAATTTGCTCAGGCTGGTCGTGGTGATACGACATCTGCGATTTTCAATGCGATGGAGCCGTTATTTGGTGTATCTGCGTATCGTGAGTCTATGGCTGGTAATGCTGACACTATGGGTCGGAACATTGGTCAGACGTATAACGAGAATGTGATGAAGCAGGGTGCAGGTGGTGTTAAGACGAGTCAGTTGCCTGTATTCCAGCCAGATGGAACCCCCACAACGAGAATTCAACAGTTATTGGCTCAGCAGAAGTCGGATCGTCATTACAACGAGAATTATCAGGGTATTGATCCTGAGCAGCACATGACACCGTTTGCGGATTACTATGGGTTGTCGGATGAGACGGTTGAGGAGTGGGCTCCGACATTTGATCGTGCTGCTGACTATTTGGACTTATCTTTGCTTGCGACTATCCCTTTGGGTTATGGTGCAGCGGCTACAGCGGCGAAGACGGCAGCGAAGTCATTTAGGCCGATTGCGAGGGGTTCGAAGTATTGGATGCCGGGTAAATTGAGTAATATTCGTGATTTAGCCCTGAAGTTCAATGAGGGTGGTACTGAAGTATTGCAGAACGAGGGTTTAGCGGCTGGTTTGGGTGCTGCACTTGGTGGTGGTGAGCCTGAGCATTGGTCTGGTCGCAAAGAGGGTGAATCGCGCGAAAGCTGGCACGCGCGAAACGCGATAGACCGCGCGAACACGATTCAGGCTGATTACGAGGCTGATCAAGCGAACCCACCTGTTGCGGTTCGTCATGTTCGTGATGCTGTTCGTCGTGGTGGTGAAGGTTTGCCTAATTTGATTCGTCAGAACAAGTTTCTTCAGGAAGAAGCGATGAATATAGCGGCTGAGAATCAGGCTAAGGAGGATCAGCGCCGCGAGGAGTTTGAGAAGCCTATTTCAAAGTTGATGTTGGAACATATGGGGCGATAAATAAAATACTGTGTTTTACGTCGTTGGCACACTGAACATGTGTATACTTCTGGCAACTCGCTTTATAAGGAGGAGCCATGAGCGAAGAATTACCCCAAGACTCTACCCCTGCTGTTGAATCTACCCCTGTTGAGAGCAGTGCGGCCCCTGAGCCAGTAGAGCAGACGAGTACCGAGAATGTTTCACCTGAACCGACGCAATCTGTTTGGGACTCTTTCAAAGGACTGCCTGACTTTGAAGGTCAGGACGAGCGTAGCATTGCTCAAAGTCTTTATGAATCGTTTGAGCGCGAGAAGGCTGCTACCCGTTCCCTTCAACAGTACCAGCAGCTTATTCCGTATGCTCAAGAGTATCTTGAGAACAAGGATGCGTTTGAGCAGTACAAGCAGGGACAAGCGCAGCCCCAGCAAGTTCAGCAACCTGCGCCTGCTCCTCAGGCTGAAGAACCGCAGTCGTGGTGGAATCCGCCAGCGGTTAAGCCGGAGCATAAGCGATATCTTGTACGCGATGAGAATGGGCGAGAGGCGGTTGCCGAGAATGCTCCATTGGATGCGCGTTACGCGATAGAGAATTACTTAAACCATCGCGCAGAGTTTGCGCAGAAGTTTCTTGACAATCCAGAAGAAGCTTTGGGTCCGATGGTACAGCAGATGGCGATGCAGCAGGCTCAAGAGATGATTGAGCAGGAGCTTGGTGCTCGTGACGAGACTCAGCACGTTTCTAGTCTTGAAGCTGAGAATGCTGATTGGCTTTACGAGGCAGATGGAAGGACGCCAACGAAAGAGGGATTAGCTGTTCAGTCTTATATTCAGCAGGCTGTAGACATGGGAATCAACGGTGTAGAGCAGCGTTGGAACTATGCAACGTCTATGGTTGAGCGTGATTTATTGAATCAGCGTCATGCTGCGCAGGCTCAGGCAGCGCAGGCCCAGCAATTTCAGCAATCATTACCACCGCAACAAGCTGCTCCAGCCCCGCAGGAACCGGCTCCTGTTGCACAAAATTCAGCTGAAAAGGACATAGAGTTTCTTAGACGGGAAGCTTCGCGCAACCCGAGTCACGGTGGTGGAAATACTAAACAGGGTGGAGGAGAGGCCTCCGCTGGAACTTTTGAAGATCGGCTGAAGTCTCAACTTCAACGAGATAACTTAATTTGAAAAGGACATACTGATGGCGTCAAGCACTGATTGGGCAAGGACGATCGGTACGACACTTGTCCTTCATTTGAAGGAGGAAGAGCTTGCTACTTTTCGTAAGTATAAAATCTTCGCCCTTCTTGAAGGCAGTGGTCGTGTCGCAATGAATCAAGGTGGTCGTGGCTTCGACTGGGAAGTCAGATACCGTAATCAACCTGTGACCTCGAATACTGGCGAGTCGCCACGTGTCTTCGCACGTCACAACTTGTGGCAGCGCGCAAACCTCCCATACAGAGGTTACAGCGTGACTGACATGGTAACGAAGCGAGAGATGCTCGAAAATCGTGGCGTTTCCCAGCTTATCGACGTAGCCGGTAAAATGGCAAGTCGACTTCAAGAGTCAATGCAAGAGCAACTTGGTCAGGAGATTTACATTGACGGTAATGCACCGGGTAATGAAAATCGCTGGCATGGTCTTGAGTCGATCTTTGGAACAGATGGTGAAACCATCAAGATTGACGACGGCACATTCCGAGCAGCTAATGCAGCTGACCCGTTTGCCGCACCTAACGATGTCTACGCCGGTCTTAGCACTGAGCTAGGCGCACTTGGTGGAGCACAGCGAGATGAGTTCTGTGATGGCTCAACTCCTTGCTCATGGCCATACGTTCCATGTGATCCAGAGTACGATTACTACTCACCGTTGATTGTGAACTACACATCATCTTACTTTGAAGGTGAGAATCAAACTTGGAAAGATCAGTGCATCGAAGCAATGCGCGAAGGTGTACAACACGCTAAGCGAAACGATACGAAAGAGTCGCAGATTGACCTTATCTTGCTCAATCGAAAACTCTACATCGATTTCTTAAATCGCTTGGATTCACGTGAGCGAGCAATCGTCACCAAGACCGCTGGTCTCCGAAGCTATGGCTTTGGCGATGTAGTCGAACTCGATGGTATCGAAACATCGACTGAATACGCCATTCCAACAGGCTGTGGCTATGCACTATCCATTGGAAACATGGAAATGAAGTGCATGGAAGGTCAGCTGATGACTGGCGAAGGTCCATACTACAACGAAGAACTTCAGGCGCATCGTTACGCTGTAAGCGTGCTTGCCAACCTTAAGTTCAAGAGTCCACGTAACTTTGTTAAATTTGCACCCGTAGCATAACCTTAAGGAGCAGTTAAAGTGTCAACACTTACAGCAGATCCGAAGTTCGCTCGCGGTACTGTGCTCGGGATCAATTACTCGTACTACGATACCGAGAACAATCCGCAGGATCTTCAAATTGGAACAGGTCAAGGAGTTAAGGGAGTCCATTCGGTCTTCCGAGACGAAAACCCACACGATGGGAAACTCCAAAGTAATCTAACCGTAGAGTGTGTCGCCGTTAAAAATGCAAGCGGTGACGTGCTGACAGCAGGTACAACTGTCAAGCTTGATCCTACTAAGGGTCTTGGCGAGACAACTACCGACGCTGACTCAACGCTTTACGGTATTGTCGATGAGTGGCTCACAGCACCAGTTAAAGACGGCGAAGTCTGCTGGGTAGTAGTGAGAGGTCCATCAGCAGCAGTAGCGGCTGGTGATGATCCAGCAACTGGCAAGACTGTCAAGTCCAAAGACGCCGATGGCGCCGCAGTTGACTTAACAGGCATCTTGGTAGTTGGTTCAGACGCTCACGGCATGTAATCGACCTCTGATGGGGTAGAGGGACAGCGGGGGTCAGCAGGTCTTGCACTTGCTGGCCCCTTTGCCTATAATGTTCGCGTTTCTACCCACAGGAGGTGATTATGGATATGCCAGAAGAACGAGAGCAGACTGACGAAGAAGTACGCGCGTCCTTAAATAAGCTAAGTGAAGTGCTTCACGAACACGGCGTAATAGGGGATGGGCCGGATAGTTTGACTGAAGAATACCGGCAAAAGCGAAAAATATGGGCTTCTCAGTGGAACTAGCAGGACTGAACACCTGTATACTAGGAGGTAAGGTTTCATCCCTTGCCTCCTTTTTTTATGCGCTATGGACAAGAAAGTTTGCAGTGAGTGTGGAAAGACTCTTCCTGTTGAAGAGTTTGAGTTGACAGAAGCTGGAAATAGACGTCAAAGGTGTGACCCATGCAGGAAAACGAGAGAACGCCGAATGGCTCAAGAGCGAAACGAACGAACGATGGAGAGTCTGGAGAAGGAGAGCGTATCTACGTTTCTGAAAGCAGCCTCCAAAGGCGGCGAGAATGTCCCCCACATCTCGGAATTGCTGGAACGAACAATGACACTCTTTGGCGGGAGTGGTGGTTTCGCTCAGGCTCTGGTGAAACAATTCTTCGATGCGACTCCGGGCAGTGCAGCTCGGACCCGAATATTGGAGACGCTGACAAAGCTAACAGTCCAGACGTCGGAGATGGGCGCCAGTAAGAAACCTTTAGAGCTTTGGTCAGACGAAGAGCTTGAAGGCGAATTGAATCAACGTCTTGAGACGATGGCAGCAACATGGAGGGTAATCGATGCCACGCCAGAACAGCCAGAACTTCAAAGGATTGAGTCAACTCCAGAACCCGAAGAGTACGACACAATCCCAGAGGGATCAGCTCCTCGAGATCCAGAAGGAAATCTCCCAGAGGTCGATAGAAGCGATCAAGATGTATCAACCGAGTCCGATACAGGACGAGATGCATCAGAGCAGCGCGAGTGAAGTTCTAGTCATTGGTGGTAACAGATCCGGTAAGTCTTTATCGACTTTCATGGAGGATGCACGCGCTGTTACTGGCCAAGACCCCTATGGCAAGTACCCACAAGAAAACGGGAATCTTTGCATCATTGGTAGGGATTGGAAGCACATAGGCATGGTTGTTTACCCTATGTTGTTCAAAGCCAATGCGTTCAAGATCATTCGTGATGAGAAGACGGGTGAATGGCGCGGCTATAATCCTTCGATTGATGGCGATCGCAAGGAGGACGCTAAACCTGCACCGCCAATGATCCCACCCAGATTCATAAAGAAAATATCGTGGCTCTTAAAATCATCATCATACATACAGAGTTGTGAGTTACATAATGGCTGGACAATATACTTTTTCTCTTCGGAGGGCGACCCGCCTCAGGGCTTCCAAGCCGATAGAGTACATATCGATGAAGACATCGCCAATGAGCAGTGGTTGCCAGAAATGCAGGCTAGGCTTGCCGACCGCAAGGGTTGCTTGGCATGGAGCGCCATGCCGCATTCAAAGAACGACGCACTTCTTGGGCTGTCTGAACGGGCAGACGCTGCGGTGGAAGCGGGCGAAAAGGAAAGGGATATTGAGAAGTTCGTCTTACGATTCCTCGACAATCCGCACATCGATGAGGAGGAGAAGCGCAAGAACGTTGAGAGATGGAGTGCGCTGGGAAATGATGTACTCAGAATGCGCAGTGAGGGAGAATTCGTCACCGACTCTATCTTGGTCTTTCCTACCTTCACAATGAGCGTGCATGGTTACGACCGTGCTTCTTTACCACACAACCAAGTCCCCGATGATTGGTGCCGATATGTTGCGATCGATCCCGGACACAGTACTTGTGCTGCTCTTTTTGCTGCTGTGCCTCCTGATGGTGATACTCTTCTGATATATGACGAGATGTACATTCGCCAGTGTACGGCGCAGATGTTTGGTGATTGGTTCAAGAAGAAGACCCAGAACCAGATATTCCATGCGTTCTTCTTGGATATGCACGGTGGTCGGATACGAGAGATTGGGTCAGGTCGTCTGCCAGCAGAAATATACGCAGAACAGCTGAGGCTGCACGATATATCCAGTACAATTAGCGGTCATTCATTCATAGCTGGATCTGATGATGTACAAGGACGAATTGCTGAAACACAGAAGTATCTCTATGTCAGAGGTGAGACAGGAACGCCAACGTTGAGAGTGTTGCGCCAAGCGTGTCCAAACCTTGAGAGAGAACTCAAGAGATACAAAAAGAAAACTCAATATATTGCTGGAGCGATGCATGTTACTGATGCGCCAAACACGAAAGGTGATTGTCACGCTGCTCAGTGCATGGAGTACCTATGTGCTGCTCGCCCCAAGTACCACAAGCCGCCAGTTGAGACTCAAGAGGAAGAACACTGGCTGGTGAAGCACTATCAGCGTTTGCGTAAGGAGCGCAGGCAAGAGACGAAGAACTACATCAATCTTGGACCCGGAGGATGATATGAAAGCCCCAGAATTACGACCCGGCGATACTGTACTGTTTTACCCTGACCCACTCACAGACCAGAACCCTATGTTGGGCTGGGCTTTAACAGCGATACGAACCAACGAT
>Ga0115012_10001141_pt1 | contig 15293 bp, 12 predicted proteins | sample TroAtlMetagenome_FD_88706 | JGI IMG/M metagenome (GOLD analysis project Ga0115012, IMG submission 88706) | Marine eukaryotic phytoplankton communities from Atlantic Ocean - Tropical Atlantic ANT10 Metagenome | ecosystem: Environmental > Aquatic > Marine > Oceanic | place: Tropical Atlantic...
GGGTCAACTCCATCAGTAGGCTCATCAAGAATCACAAGACGTGGTGAATTCACAAGAGCTTGAGCTAGCCCGATCCTCTGAACCATTCCCTTGGAGTAAGTTTTGATCGCTCGATCTTCCGCTCCTCCACTCATTCCTACCAGGTCGAGCAGACCGTCAACCTCTTCAGGATCCACCCTGACACCTCCCAATCCGGCGGCATAACCGATCACCTGCCTCCCGGTCAGGTAGGCTGGGAACCTCGAATGCTCGGGAAGGTAACCGACCTTTCGAAGGGTTGGCTTGTGCCCGACCGGGCTACCGAGAAGGCTACCACTGCATCTCGTAGGCCGAATAATTGTTGTCAGAATCTTAACCAGGGTACTCTTTCCTGCCCCATTGGGGCCCAGCAATCCAAATATGGAACCCTCGGGAACCCGCAATGAGATCCCCCGTAGCGCCTGAACCCTCCCTCGATACGTCTTCTCAACTCCTGCGATATCAACAGCGCATACTGCCATGAGACCCGACTTCTAGAAAAAGAAAGCGGGCCGGGCAAGAAGGGATCAGGGCATGAACGTTCGTGTCCTTCCTGTTTGCACAACCGCTGGCAACCCTCTATCTTCCAAAACCATGAAACCAGTTGCGATCACGGCACTCCTCAGCATGTTCCTCATCGGCGCGGCATCCTGTCAGGATAGCAGCAGCCAAAAGTCCAGCAACCTCCCGAAAACCAAGATGAAAGAATTCGCGGCAGACGCCAAAGCCATTCCAGAAGGCTCGGAAACGATCTCACTGGGGGCAGGATGCTTCTGGTGCGTGGAGGCCGTTTATCAGCAGCTAGAGGGTGTCCACTCAGTTGTCTCGGGCTACATGGGCGGCCATGTCCCTAATCCAACCTACGAACAGATTTGCCAGAAGAACACCGGGCACGTGGAAGTAGTTCAGGTCGTTTTTGACCCAAAAAAGATTCCGGCAGCAGACATTCTGGCCTGGTTCTGGGAACTGCACGATCCAACAAGCAAAGACCAGCAGGGGGCCGACAAGGGACCGCAGTATCGCTCAGCAGTATTTTATCATTCCGAGGAGCAGAAAAAGGTGACCGAAGCGTCCATGAAAGCAGCGCAGAAACTGTTCACTAAGCCAATCGTGACCGAGATCCGTAAGGCCGAAAAATTCTGGATCGCCGAGGATTACCACCAGAATTTTTATTTCCTGAACAAGAAAAGGAATGGGTATTGTCGCGTAGTAATACAGCCTAAGCTGTTAAAGCTTAAGCTCAAAGACTGACACAAGGCCCACCTCAGACAACACCAACCCGCGAACTGAATCGAGGGCCCTTTGGGCTGATGCGGCCGGCCCCTCCACCGGGGTAACGTGCGGCCCGCTCAATATTAGGCCCTTGCAAGCGGCTGGAAGGTAGTTAAGTTTCCTTAAGTGCCTGCCGGCTATGAATTCCAGATCGACCACCGCGTCATTCATGGCGCGGCGTGGGATCACGTGACCTTAGACGATCTTGAACACTACATGGTAGAGGCCTCCCGGCTACCTGGCGATCTAAGGGGAGCAGTCGAGTATCTTGATCTTAGCGAGGTGATCACCCTTCAGGTCAGCATGGTAGGAGCCCTCCAGTTGGCGCCTTGGTATGAGTCTTTGATCGACCGTGGCATCAGGGGATCCGTCATCTTTGCCCCCGACGAGGAAGTTTATGAGATCGCGGAGACCATCATTGCGACCTGCGCCCAAGTAGGCGGGGGTCTACCGGACGGCTACCGCCTCACCTCCACACCTGTAGCTCTGAGGAACGTCCACCACTTTCTCAAGCAGGGCTCGACCACCGAGGCGCCAGCCCGTCCCGCGCAGGTCGCATAGACCGCATGAATCGATTAGCTGAGGTGGCCCGGCAGCAATATCTCAAGGAAAATAGCGGCGGGTTACGCCTCACGCCTTCCGCTGCCCCTTTCACAGGGTTACTGGGACACGCAGTCCCACTCTACCTACCAATTCCGGATATCGTCCGGTGTTCCGTTCTTACCGTCCGGGCCAAGGGACCATAAATCGAAATCGGGGTTCTCCTGATCAGGACCTCCCCTTTCGTTACGGAACCGCCAGGCGTTTCCCCACGGATCGACCACCGCTACAGGCAGGGGTGTCCCCTTCTTATCGATCAGGTTTCTGGGATTAGTGTTCGGGTCCAAATCTGCCAAGTAGGGCACCAGCCCTTCATCAGGACGGCCATCAAGAGCTCCATCATCCGCAGTACCTGCGATCCCGTCCGCGCCCACGCCATCGCAATACAGCATGCGGTAGATAATGAGTCCACTTTGGGCCTCGATGTCTCCCTCAGTCGTCTCAGGGAGAAACCCGGCATCGGTCTGATACTCAGTGATCTTCATGTTGAACGTCTCCATCTGCGTCCTGGCCTTGTCGATGGCGGACTTCCGGTTCACGTAGGATGACACCCCTATGACCATCCCAGAAAGGATCATGATGATGGTCACAACGGTCAGCAACTCCACGAGGGTAAAACCTCGGTAATCTCTGGCTCTAAGTGGTTTAGGAGCGATTTCCATTTCAAGATCGGATGGTTCAGATGAGGCGAAATCTACTGTTGCATCTGCTGAATGATCTTAATCAGAGGTAGGAACAATGCAAATACAATTGCCCCAACAACAAGAGCGAGGAAGACGATCATTATCGGCTCCAAAACGGAGGTTAACGCTGTGACAGCATTATCAACTTCATCGTCATACACATCGGCAATTTTAAGTAGCATCTCCGGTAACTGGCCAGTCTCTTCCCCCACGTCCACCATACTGATTACCATGGATGGAAACACCCCACTTGCCCGGAGAGGCTGCACAATTGACTCTCCCTCTTTAACCGACTCGTGAACCTTATTAATCGCCTCAGAAATCACCACGTTTCCAGCGGTCTCCTTGGTGATGTTCAGCGCCTGCAGAATAGGAACACCGGAGGTCACCAACGTTCCGAGGGTCCGGGAAAACCGAGACACCGCACTCTTTCTCTGGATCTCACCGAAAAGGGGTATCTTAAGCTTCAATTGGTCCAGAAGACCCCGGCCCGTCTTAGTTCGGCCCCAAAGCTGGAACCCAAGATAAACCAAAAACACACCACCAAGAATCCATACCGCATTGGGCGCAATGACAGGTCTTGCCATCATGAATTCCGAAAAACCGAAGACAACCTGAGAAATCTTGGGAAGTTCCGCACCTGCCATGTCGTTGAACATCTCCTTGAACTTCGGCACAATGAACAGCATCAGGAAGGTCACAATCGCCACGGCGATGAACATGACGATCACGGGATAGACCATCGCGGCCACGATCTTGTTCTTCAACTTATGGGCTTTCTCCTGGTATTCAGCCAGACGAGTCAGGACCACTTCGAGAACACCCCCAAGTTCTCCAGCCTTCACCATATTGACATAGAGCTTATCAAAAATTTTGGGATGCTGCGCCAGACTCTCTGAGAAGGTGGAGCCTCCCTGAACGGAATCAGCCAGCGAATTGATCGTACCGCGAAGCACCTGATTCGGTTCCTGCTTGCCTAAAACCGTCAATCCCCGGAGGAGAGGCAGTCCAGAGTCAATCAATGTGGCAAGCTGACGCGTAAAGATCATCAGCACCTTGGGCTTAATCCGACCTCCTGTCGTTCCTCGGGCCTTTTTCCTGCCTCTAGCCTTGGCTGCAGCTTTTTTTCCTGCCGCACCGAGGGTGCCTTTTCCCTGTTCTACGATCTGAGTTGGATAGAAGCCCTGATTCCGAAGCTGGCTAGTCGCCTCGGCTTCGGATCCAGCCTGAAGTGTTCCGGTTTGCGGTGTTCCCTGCTGATCGATTGCAGTATACTGAAAATTAGGCATGGGTCTTATTTGTCTTACGTTTTGGAAATGGTAGTGGAAAGGATGATCCTAGGCTCAATTCAAAGCCCTATGTGTATTTGAGAACCTCTTCAATTGTCGTTGCACCCTCATAGATATTGCGGAGACCGTCTTCGCGCAGTGTAGTCATTCCAAGCTCGATGGCCTTTTGCTTGAGAGCTACCGTCGGCGCACGGTCGGTAATCATTTCACGGATTGGGTCCGAGACACTAAGGAGCTCAAAGAGTCCGCGACGTCCCCTGAGTCCTGTCTCCGCACAGACCTCACATCCTCTTCCTGTGTAGAAATGCTTGTCCCCGAGCTCGTGGGCTGAAAGGCCTAACTGATTCAGGACCGCCTCATTGGGCTCGTAACTATCTCGGCAGTCCTTGCAGATCGTCCTGACCAATCGTTGTGCCAGAACACCCTCGAGGGAAGCTGCAACAAGGAAGGGTTCCGTCCCCATATCGACTAATCGAGTCACCGACCCTGCTGCATCATTGGTATGCAGAGTGGAGAGCACAAGGTGCCCGGTCAGGGACGCTTGGATAGCAATTTGTGCGGTCTCCAAGTCCCGAATCTCACCAACAAGAATTTTATCGGGGTCCTGCCGGAGGAAGGCACGAAGAATTCTAGCGAAGCTGAGGTCGATAGCCTCGTTTACCGGCACCTGAATGATACCATCAATATCATACTCCACAGGATCCTCTGCCGTAAGAAGCTTCGTATCGATGGTGTTAATCTCCTTGAGCGCAGCATAAAGCGTCGTGGTCTTGCCTGCCCCGGTTGGCCCCGTCACCACGAAAATCCCGTTCGGCTTTTTAATCGTGGTATTCACATACTCCTCCACATGCTGCGGAAGCCCTAGAACGCTCAAAGACATGTTAACATTAGAGCGATCAAGAACTCGGAGGACTACACTCTCCCCGTATGAGGTCGGTAGCGAGGAGACCCGCAGATCGACCTGTTGATCGCCGATCTGCTTTACAATCCTTCCATCCTGCGGCACGCGGCGCTCCGCGATGTTCATGTTGGACATGACCTTCACCCGCGACAGAATCGGTAGCGCAAGGTGGATCGGCGGTGGCGCCATCTCGTAAAGGGAACCGTCGACCCGATAGCGGATCTTGAAATCCTTCTCAAATGGCTCGAAGTGGATATCGGAGGCGCGCTCCTTGATCGCCTGATAAATGACCAAGTCAACATAGCGAACGATCGGCGCGGAGTTCGCTTCATCAGCTAGCTCCTGATCAGAGAGCTCCTTCCCGTCAGTATCCAACTCACCCAGTAGCTCGGCCATTGCCGCACCCTCGTCAGCACCGCCACCGTAGGCCTCATTGATCTTCTTTTCGATGATATAGTCGGGCGCAACGACGACCTTGACCTCTTTACCGAGTGCAAAGCGCAGATCCTCGGGCGTCTGCGGATTCATCGGATCAAGCAGAGCAACCGTGATGCCCTCCGCATCAAAATTAATCGGTAATGCGCCATGAAGGCGTGCCATCGCAGCGGGAATGACTGCTAAAAGCTCCTCGGGCGGAAGAAATTCAGAAAGATCGACAAGATCGGCTCCAAGCTCCTGGGCGATGATCCCCCACATATCCTCTCTGGACTGAACCACCTGAAAATCAGTCAGAATGTCACCCACATCCTTCCCACTTGCATCCATCTCATGGAGCATGTCCTCCGCAAGGGAACTGTCGATCATTCCCCGGGAAACGAAGATGTCCAAGACGTTACGATTTTCCATTGGTATTTGGTAAAATAAGTTCGGTATTAATCGGCGTCGGACATTGTGACCGAGATTACTTCCGAGGCCGAGGTCACGCCGGCAAGAACCTTTCTGATGCCGTCCTCTCGTAGAGTCCGCATGCCAAGCTCGCGCGCCCGACGGCGTAGTTGGGGCGTGCTGAGGTTTTCATTGATTAGGTGTCGCACCTCATCGTCGACCTTGAAGATTTCAAAAATACCCTGACGCCCGCGGTATCCCGATTGCCGGCAGGTTTCGCATCCCACGGGTCCCATGATCGAACTCTCTTCAAGCTGGGCGGGATCCAGGCGTAACATTCGCATCTCGGCATCACTTAGCTCCGCAGGCCCCTTGCAATCCTTGCATAGGGCACGAACAAGACGTTGGGCCATCACCGCCCGAACGGCTGAAGCAATCAAGAATCGCTGCACCCCAATATCAGCCAGACGCGCGACCGCACTCGGAGCATCGTTGGTATGAAGAGTCGAAAACACGAGGTGTCCGGTCAGCGAGGCGTTGATCGCAATACTGGCGGTCTCCACATCACGAATTTCTCCAACCATGATAATATTCGGAGCCTGCCGTAACATTGCACGCAAGGCTGCCCCGAAGGTCATTCCTATATCCGATTTAACCATCACCTGGTTAATCCCGGGAAGCTGATACTCAATAGGGTCCTCGACCGTAATGATCTTGCGATCAGGCTTGTTAATATAGTTCAGGCACGCGTAGAGCGTCGTAGTCTTCCCTGACCCCGTAGGGCCTGTAACGAGAATGATACCATCGGGAAGCCCCATCATTTCCCGCATGATCGCTTCATCGTCAGTGAAAAATCCCAACTCTGGCAGCCCAAGGAGAAGCGAGGATTTATCGAGAATCCGCATCACGATACTCTCGCCGTGGTTACTCGGGACTGTGGATACTCGAAGATCCACCTCTTTCCCTCCGATCCTCATCTGAATTCGACCATCCTGAGGAACCCGCTTCTCAGCGATACTCATTGTGCCACTCATCACCTTAACCCTGGCGACAATCGCAGGGAGAAGGCGCTTGGGGTGACTCTCTACCTCCACCAGTCGTCCGTCCACCCGGAATCGAATCCGCAATGTCGTCTCCAGTGGCTCCACGTGAATATCGGATGCTCGCATCCGGAAAGCTTCCAATAACATATTGGAGACCATCCGAATGATTGGGGCGTCGTTGGCATCTGCCTCCTCCGTCTCACCTTCGGTGATAACCGTAAAAGAAGTTCCAGTGTCGGTCTCTTCCGTCTCCACTCCATAGTTGTCATGGAGAACCTTGGTGATCGCCGATGGCGTCGAGGAAACAAAGGTGACCTCTCGTCCCACTACATGCGGCAGACTATCCAAGGTTTCAAAATCCAGTGCATCCGCCACTGCCACGGTCATGTAGGTCCCGTCATCTTGGAGAGGCACCGCCTGAAATCTTTGAGCGACCTCAACATCCATCGCTTGAAACACCTGCTCTGTGAAGGGATGCCCGCCTAAGTCGACGTAATCCGTCCCTGCACTCTCTGCGATTGTCTGGGCCACCTGCTCCTCTGTCACATCACCTACCGCTACAAGAAGATCGACGACCCCTTGGTTGGGGCTCACGCCGTCACGCGCTTTCGTGATTTCTTCGGGGGTCACAGTCCCCCGCTCAACTAACAGTTCGCTGAGATAGTCTTGATTTGAATACACGATTGGCAACAGGTGGATGTCACCCCGGAGAACCCGGAAGGGGGTATCGGGGACGGGGAAAGATGCTCAAACCGCCCCCGGTTGGCAATCCTCTATTTACCCTGAGATCACCCAATTGTCACACTCCCGGAAGCCCGGCGAGAAGACTCTCTTGCAGAGCGTCCATTTCATCCCGAGAGCTCTTGGTTCCATCCTCGTATCCCGCCAGATGAAGTATCCCATGCACCAGATATAGAGTGATTTCCCGCTCCAGCGGGGAATTAAACTCCTCCGCCTGCCTTTGAGCCGTTTCAACGCTGATTAGAATCTCCCCTTCCGCACCGTAGGGAAAGGTGATCACGTCCGTAGGCTCAGGATTGTCCATGAATTGTGCATGCACGAGGGATATCTCCTTATCCCCGATCAGCGAAACTTCGACAGATTCGGGAGGGCTCACCCGTGCTAAGCCTGCCTTCGTGACCTCCTCGAGCACAGCATCCCCTGCCCTCATCAGGCTTTCGACAAACACCCCCGAAATGGGACAGATGATCTGTCTGTTATGAACCTGGACCCGGGGGCGTGGCATAGTTATACCTGGTCTCGCTCAGGATTTTCCCACGACCTTGCGCCGGTGCTTCTCCCATTCCTCCACGGGCACCACATTCCCTGTCCGCCCGGAAGACCGCACCTCGTTTGAGGCCTCTACCCCTGAGGAATCTTCACGCTTTGGATAGTCGATACGACTGTGCATCATGCTCTGAAGCGTCTTGGTAAAGCTGGCCCGCACCTTCTTAAGGTCGCTCACCGTTAGACCGCAATTATCGAGCTGACCATCCTTGATTCGATTAAAGACAATCTCATCGACCAGAGATCTTATCTTACTAGGCGTAGGTTTCTGCAGGGTCCGCGCCGCACTCTCAACCGCATCCGCAAGGGAGATAATCCCGCTCTCTCTTGTCTGAGGACTAGGACCTGGGTAGCGAAAGTTTTTTGCATCAACGACGGGAAGATCCTCAGGATTCTCCAATCCTTCTTGGACCTTCTCCTCTTCCATCCTTCTCTGCTCCTCTGCCTTCCGATAGAAGAAATACACTAGTGAATCTCCATGGTGCTCCCGGATGACATCAACAATTCTTGGATTCAATTTATTCTTGATCGCCATGTCGACACCATCTTTGACATGGGCGATAACCACCAATGCACTCATGGTTGGAGTCAAGGCATCATGGGGATTTGATTCTCCTTGATTCTCAATGAAGTAAGCAGGCTTCTGAAGCTTACCTATATCGTGGAAATAGGAACACACTCTACACATCATCGGATTGGCCCCGATCTTTTCGGCTGCCGCCTCCGACAAAGAAGCAACCACCATGCTGTGATGAAAGGTTCCCGGGGCTTCCAACTGCATACGCCGAAGCAGCTTATGATTCAGGTCGCTCAACTCCAGCCAGCTTATATCCGTTGTCAGGCTGAAAGCTGACTCCAACAAGGGAAGAAGACCGCTGACAATCATTCCTGTAATCAGGCCAATACCAAAAGCCGTCGCAATTTCGACTCCAAGGAGTTGCCACTCCAGAAGCCCTCCATCAGCCAACGAACCGAGACCGATCATCTGAAAAGAACACGCCACCAGAACTGCAGCCCCGCCGATATAGAACCCTGCTCTAAGCAGCCGCCCCCGCTTGCGGACCTGCAGAGTTACAAGAACTGCAACCGCGCCACACACCACACTCATTACCAAGTAGGGCAAGACCGAATTCTGAGGCATCAGGAAGGCACCCAGCAGAGACGCGGTGGCCACCGCATAAAGGCCAACCCCGGTCCCCAATAGAACTCCAAGAATCAATGGAGCGAATGCATACGGAACAAGCAGCAGCTTGAATGGACCTCCAAGAGAGGGGTTTGCATCAACCATAACGGTTGCGATCCAGATCGCAGACAGCTGAAACGCCAAGCAGCACAGGACGAGGAAGACGTAGCTGTTTCGCTGCGTCACTTTGCGAAAAAGAACTTCCAAAAGGGCGAGACACACCCCCCCGGCTACCAGACACGAGAATCCAGCTCTGAGGCTTGCCCCGCCGCCAGTGGTTGTCCCCACAAAATTGAATGCCAAAACCGTCGAGAAAAGAGCGAACAAAAAATATAGCCCATAGCGAAGGACGATGCTGCGGTCGAGGCTGGCGGCCAATGCTCGGTCGGAATGGGTCCGGCGCTTCTTACCGGAAGACAAACCCTGCTGAGTGAGGCGGCGGCGCCTGATGGAATCGAAAAGCTCCACGGGTGAATGGGGACGTTCGGAACGCTGGTCGGCGAGGAACTCCCCGCGCTGCGGCAACCGTGTTAGCGGTAATCGTACAGTTTTTCAACGTCATTCAACCTCCTGCCGCGTCACCTTGACCCACCTCTTCCTCTGGCAGCCCCATTTTTATTGTGGTTCCTATAATTTTCATAGGCATCAATTATTTCACTCACGACAGGGTGGCGGACCACGTCTCCCCTCGAAAAACGGATAAATTTTACTCCAGGAACATCGTCCATGGCTGCCTCAGCCTCAACAAGTCCAGAGGCAATACCGTCGGCGAGATCCACCTGACTCCCGTCTCCGGTAACTACGCAAGAAGATCCCTCTCCAAGACGGGTCAACAGCATAAACATTTGCTCCCGCGTGGTATTCTGAGCCTCGTCGAGAATCACACATGAGCTCGCAAGCGTGCGGCCACGCATATATGCAAGCGGCGCAATTTCGATCGTTCCATCCTCGAGATATCGATTCCCTTCCTCAGGTTCAAGAAGATCATGAATGGCATCATAGAGTGGACGGAGATAAGGGGCCACTTTCTCCTGTAGGTCTCCGGGAAGAAAACCCAAAGCCTCACCGGCCTCTACTGCAGGACGGGTGAGAATCACCCGTGTAATCTCTCCTCTTTTGAGCCGGCACAACGCCATCGCCATTGCCAAATAGGTTTTTCCAGTTCCTGCCGGTCCAATACCAAACACTACCGGGTGCGACTCCATAGCCCGGAGGTAGTCTTGCTGGTGCGGACTACGGGGCGTAACTGCTTTCCGTGTCCGAGAACCAAGCAACCTCGTCGCGGTGAGATCGGACAGGCCCCGACTCTGCTTTCCCGCAACCATGTCGACTGCCTGCCGAAAATCCCGCTTATGAATAGACACCCCCGAACGGCGAGCTTCTTCGAGATCGGCAAATAGTTTCTTTGCCAAGTCCAAGCCCGCTCGGGATCCACTGAACAAGATCCACCCGTCCCGGGTGACTACCCTCACTCCAAGAGACTGCTCGATATAATTAACTTCCCTCGCATCATTCGCGAAAAGCGAGTGCAGGAACTGAGGGGTTTCAAATTCCAATTTTAGTTGGTTCTCAGGGACCGGGGGCTGACTCATCGTGGCTTCTGAACGTTTGTGAATGGGCGGCACGTATTGAACAAGTCCTCAGTCGCATCCAATCCCCAAGGCTGCCAAAGACAGGATCGACGCCTCCTCGCATACTGAGCTACAGAAACGGAGCTGGTCTCTCTCGCAGGAGGCACAACAGAAATACTGACGATTGCAACGGCTCCAACTGCAATTGACATAACGGTCCGAAGCTACACCACAATGCAGGCATCGAGATACCACTGTTGCCCCAGCAGTATGATTCACCTCTACCGCTATTCTTTGATCGAATACATAGCACTTACCCGCGAAACCCTCCCCTTCGATCCCTGCCTCTTTTCCATACGATACGATTCCTCCATCCAGTTGGCACACGTCGGAGAATCCTTCCCGCAGGAGGAACCCGCTGAACTTTTCACAACGGATCCCCCCGGTGCAGTAAGTCATTATCTTTTTCCCTTCTAGCCGACTCCGATTTTCTCTCACCCAGCCCGGCAGCTCACGAAAATTTTCAACCGGCGGTAAAAGGGCTCCTTCGAAATGCCCTAGTTCCCACTCATATTGGTTTCGGGCATCTACCAGAACGGTATTGTCGTCCCTCATCAAATCTCGCCATTGCGCCGGAGTGAGATACTCTCCGGTAGTTTCATCGGGCGAAAAATCGTCCTTTCCGAGATCCAAGGTCACCACTTCGTCTCGCCGTTTGATACTTAGCTTGGGAAAGGCATGTCCCGAAGCAGGATCCACCTTGAATTGGATACCCTCCGTCCTGGGATCCTCATTGAGAACCTTCATGTAACTTTCGGTCTTTTCCCGTTGCCCCGAAACAGTCCCATTCAGTCCCTCGTCGGCAATCAGAATGCGACCCCGCAATTCCAGCGCCTCACACAGTTCCAAATGCTCGGCCAGATAACCTGCCGAGTCCTCGAGAGGCCGGTAGAGGTAATATAGCAGGATCTGGTAGGATTCTACGCTGATGCCTGAATTCAGGGTCTTGACCCTCCGTTTGCCAATTCCAAATTCCCCTCTTTAGAAAATAGACTCTGGCTCACGGATGATTGGGCCCTTTGATTCCACTTCCGCCCGTTAACAAGGCATAGGAAGAGACAGAAGACCCATTAAGGCCTCTTCATCCATAAAACCGCAATTTACGGGGCAAATTCGCGCGTCGCTTCTCGACAACGGACTTAACCTCCCTATCCTCCCGCCCCCCGCTAAGCCAATGGCAAGTAACAACCAGCCCCTGCCCGGTTTCAGGGACTTCCCACCTCGTGAACGTCTCCAGTCCCGCTATTTGTTCGAGATCTGGAAACGGGTCGCCAAGCGCTATGGATTTTCCGAATACGAAGGCCCTATTCTGGAGTCGGCGGATCTCTACCTCAGGAAATCAGGTGGAGAGCTAGGCGAACAACTCTTTCGCTTCGAGGACAAGGGAGGAAGAGATGTTGTTCTTCGTCCCGAGTTAACTGCCTCCCTAGCCCGAATCGCCGCTGGGCAGCAGAGAGACTACCCCAAGCCCTTGAAGTGGTTTGAAATTGGACGATGCTTCCGATACGAAAAACCTCAGCGAGGACGTCTACGCGAATTTTATCAGTTTAATGCGGACATTCTCGGGGAAGCCTCTCCGGCGGCAGACGCTGAGCTCATCGCCTTGTCGATTGATGTCATGCGTGAACTTGGATTCGGCGAGGATGACTTCTCAATCCGTCTATCGGACCGTCAGGCGTGGATCAACTTCGCTCAAAGTCATGGAATCGCTCCCTCGGAGCTCGATTCTTTTCTTCAGATTGTGGATAAGATCGAGCGAGATCCGGCCGACAAGATAAAGGAGAAGCTAAAGCCTTTCTCCGTCGACTTGGAAACAGTGCGCAACTTCATCTCCACTGCAGGGGACTCCTGCTCGGAAAGTCTGTCTGAAGTTCTCAAAGATCTCGGAGCTCGTAATCTCGACAGATTCGTTGAGGTCGACCTCTCGATTGTTCGAGGGCTGGCCTATTACACAGGGGTAGTTTATGAGGTTTTTGATTCAGGAAAGAACCTTCGCTCAGTCGCTGGAGGTGGACGCTACGACACTCTTGTTTCGATTGTAACTGACGGCTCCTCTGACCTCGCCGCAACGGGCTACGCGATGGGAGACTGTGTGATTTCCGAGCTGATTAAGGAGGTTCCTGCCGCACTACTCCAATATCAGGCATGGCTTCAGACGCAGGCGACCTGTGAGGTCTACATCGTAATTGCCGATGAATCGAAGCGCTCGAACGCCCTGTCTCTGGGACACACGATTCGAGACAGCGGCCTGGCAGCGGATTGGCCTCTCTCTCCTATGAAGGTCAACAAACAGTTCAAAGCTGCCGATCATACTCTTGCACGATTCGCTCTTGTGGTTGGAAGCGAGTTCCCAGATCTCAAACTCAAAAATCTTAATAGCCGAACCGAGGAAACAATCCCGGCCGGAAGTAACACTATCGATGTCATCAAGGCGCGTCTCGAAGCGCCTGATGGACCTTTGCTTGCATAGCCGATAGGATCATCCGAGCTCTACGAAAGAAGACACTCATAACCGAACCTCAATGAGAACACACCATTGCAACGAACTACGGGCCGAAAATCAGGGAGAAACAGTGACTCTTACCGGATGGGTCAATTCATCACGGGATCATGGTGGGGTTATTTTTATTGATTTACGGGACCGTGAGGGACTCACCCAGTGCGTATTCCGTCCGGAGGAGTCCTCCGAGTCTGCCAAGGCCTCACACTCTCTCCGTGCGGAAGATGTCGTCGAGGTAACTGGCAAGGTAGAACCAAGGCCGGAAATCGATGGCAACAGCACCGTAAATCCCGAGCTTCCTACAGGTGACATTGAGGTGGCGGCCACCGCTCTCACTATCGTTAACAAGGCAAAGGTCCTTCCGTTCCAACTGGACAAGGAACTCTCCAATGAGGATCTCAGGCTCAGTCACAGGTTCCTTGATCTCCGGCGCCCGAGGATGAATCAGAACCTGCGAATCCGTCACCGAGTCACCAAAGCGGCTCGTGATTACCTGGATTCCCATGGGTTTATCGAGGTAGAAACCCCGATTCTTTCCAAATCCACCCCCGAGGGAGCACGGGACTTCCTGGTCCCATCCCGAATGCACCCAGGATCCTTTTATGCTCTTCCGCAAGCCCCACAGCAATACAAGCAGCTGCTGATGGTTGCCGGGATTGAGCGCTACTTTCAGGTAGCTCGCTGCTTCAGGGACGAGGACCTCAGGGCTGACCGGCAACCCGAATTTACTCAAGTGGATGTTGAGGGCTCCTTCACCGATCAGGAAGAAATCATAGAACTCATGGAGGGTTGTCTCTCTGCCATGTTCAAGGCAGGCCGTGACGCCGATATACCCACCCCCTTCGAGCGTATGACATGGCATGACGCCATGAATCAATTTGGATCCGATAAACCAGATCGCCGGTTTGGAATCCAAATCGAGGACCTCAGCGATCTCTTTGCGGATAGCGGGTTCAAAGTCTTTTCGGGAGCGATAAAGAACGGCGGGGTCGTAAAGGCTATCAACGCAAAAGGCTTCTCCGGGATTACAACAGGCCAGGTCGATAAGCTCACTGAAATCGCCGTCAACCATGGAGCAAAAGGGCTAGCCTACATCCAGGTGCGCGGGGAGGACCCATCCACCTGGCGATCTCCCATCACCAAGTTCTTCAACGAAGAGGAGTTACTCGGGTTGAAGGATAAACTCAACGTTGAGGAAGGTGACCTCGTTCTTTTCGCTGCTGATCAGTGGGAATCCGCCTGTGAAATTCTTGGAAGGATACGACTCGAATGCGCCTCCATGCAGTCACTTCTTCAGGACCGTGAAGAAGAGTTTGATTTCTTATGGGTCACCGAGTTTCCCCTGCTCGCCTACGACGAGGAGTCCGGTAATTGGTCCGCTGTTCACCATCCGTTCACAAGGCCTGTTGACGGAGATCAGGAGCAGCTCCAGCAGGGAAATTACTCCAACCTCCGCGCCCAAGCCTATGACGTTGTTCTCAACGGCCACGAATTAGGAGGCGGATCCATCCGAATACATGAGAAGGAGCTCCAGTCTGCGATGTTTACCGCCCTCGGAATCAGTGAAGAACAGGCGGCCAATGAATTTGGTCACATCCTTGAGGCCTTTGAATTTGGCGCACCGCCCCATGGGGGCATCGCTCTCGGATTGGATCGTATTGTAATGCTCATTGCCGGAGAGCAGTCAATTCGTGAAGTAATTGCATTCCCAAAAAACAACAAAGGTAGCGATCTCATGTCCGCGAGCCCGGCACCAGCTGAGCCGGTCCAGCTCAGAGATCTGCGTATCAAGACCACGGTTCCCGATCCGGAGCCCGAGGCCTGATCTAACGGGCACCCCGCCTGACAGCTTGCATTCTGTCCATTGTCTCTGCACGGTGAAACCTGAATTTTCTCGTCTGATTCTTCCATGAAACCTTTTCCCGTCTTTCTTGTCGTTCTTGGAACGGCGTGCCCCCTTCTCAAAAGTGAAGTGGAGGAAGACATTCCCTATGGAATCGAGGCGGTAACGGGGCTTCGCTCAGCCTACAGCTACCGGGGCTTTGAACTGGCAGATTCCAC
>Ga0115012_10001142_pt1 | contig 15292 bp, 12 predicted proteins | sample TroAtlMetagenome_FD_88706 | JGI IMG/M metagenome (GOLD analysis project Ga0115012, IMG submission 88706) | Marine eukaryotic phytoplankton communities from Atlantic Ocean - Tropical Atlantic ANT10 Metagenome | ecosystem: Environmental > Aquatic > Marine > Oceanic | place: Tropical Atlantic...
AAGTGCACGCGCTGTATTTCGCCAAAGATCCAGACCAGCGCATTTGGAATCCCGAGCACATCATGGAACTTTCAGACCGTGCAAGTGTGTATGCCGATCCCAGGACAATGGCCAAAGATCAGAACAAGGGCCTTCGCCTTCCGATGGACGTCTGGTACGGGAAGTACTGGGGGCGCATTCAGGGAAACAACAAGGAACGCCGGCACCAGCATCACAACCAAATTCCTGAGGTCTATTTGGAACGCGTGATTTTGGCCTGCTCCAATGAGGGCGACCTGGTTTTGGACCCCTTCTTGGGCAGTGGGGGAACTTGCACGGTGGCCAAAGCATGGGGAAGACGTTCGATTGGTATTGAACACTCAGCTGTCAATGCCAAAAGCGCTTGGGAACGCATTCAAGGTGGCATGGTTCGCCAAGGGGCCGCGGCAACCCCAACCGAAGAGGCTTCGCTCAATCGCCGCCGACGGTCGGATTGAAAACGTCGCCAACTTCGTCCAACAAAGGGATCACGGGCTTTTTCAAGAGCGTGTTGCGATCCGGAAGATCCGCCAGAATCTGGGCCATCTTCATGGCGGCAGTGCCATCGCCGTACAGACTTTTCGCTTCTTTTGATAACGCTCTGAAAGAGTCTGATTGAGCTGTTGACAAGGCGGTCCGGATGGCCGAAGGGTTTGCCGGAACAGACAAGACGTTGGCTCCGCGTTCTCGACCCTCCTGTCGGTCGCCAATGTCGATGGCGGGAAGTCCGGCGGTGGTGCTTTCCATAACGCCACTGCTGGAGTTGCCCACCAAAACCGAAGCGCGGCGCAGGCAACCCCACCAGATTCTTGGGGGAAGGTTGACGACTTGGGTGGCGTTGGGACGTTCCGCACAGAACGAAGCCCCGACTTCACGCAAAGCACGCCCTCCTGCATCGGCGTTGGGGAAGCACACCACCATCGGTGCGTCAATATTTTCCAGCGCGGTGAACACCGCACGCCCCTGGGCGATGGGATCCTCATCCAAGGTGACCGGGTGCACGGCCACCAAGATGGTCGACGCGTCGACAGGCTGCCCCACCGCCTGAAAAACCGCTTCGTCTCCGACGTCCGGATCGTGCACAAACGTATCCAAGGACGCCGCGCCCACTTTATGGATCCGCCACGGTTCTTCGCCCATCCGACGCAACCGATGGGCCGCTTCGGTCGTGGTGACCATGTGGATTGAAGCAAGCTGAGTCAACGCGTTGCGAATCGCGTGATCGATCACTCCCAAACTCGCTTCGCCGCCTTCAACATGAGCAATGGGGATACGCATGGTCATGGCCGCAATGGCGGGCGCAAGCATTTCAAAGCGATCGGCCGTGACCAAGGCAACGTCGGGGCGCATTTTGGCGAAGCACTGCGCGAAGCCCAGTTGGGCACGGCCGCCGGAAGCCGCCATGTCCACATCGCGGTCCCCACCCAAGCAAGGAATGCGATGTGGCACCTCGAAGCCTTCTCCTTCAACTTCGGCGATGGCTGCGCCGTATTCATGGTCCACCATTGCGGCCGTGGCCACCAAAATGGGATCCAATTCTGGATGAGCATGAAAAGCGGCGACCGGACGACGGAGATGGCTCCAATCCGCCCGAGAAGAAGTCACAACAGCCACACGAAGGGTCATGACCTGCGACGATACTCCCATGAGCAAACAACTGTCTGCGCATGCCACATGGGCTGAGTTGTCCGATGGGTTGTATCTGGCCAAAGGCCGGTGCCCAACCACCATCGCCAAGCACTTGGACCAATGCCTAGGTGAACCAGCGCAGGTTCTGGATGCCGGCTGCGGCACGGGGGCGGTTCTTGCGGCATGGCCACGCGAAATCGAACGGACAGGGTTTGACCACGATTCGGGATTGGTAAAGCATGCCGCCCAACGATCACAACCCGGGCTTCAGTACCTGATCGGCACCTTCGCCGAACCTCCAGCCGGGTCTTTCCAATCGGTTTTGGCGCTTTTCGCCGCGCTTCAGTACGTCTTGGATGATGAGGCACGTCAGCAGGCTGTCATGGCCCTGCAATCTCGAGTAAGCCAGGGTGGCACCCTGGCGATCGAGCTCGGCCCAGACCCTGACACCATGGGCCCCCCTAGGGCCATTTGGACCAGGTGGCGGGCCGCAGACGGACAATGGTGGATGCGACGGGCCATGGCCACCCTCAAAGATCAAACGCTCGCCATCGAATTCAAATTTCACCGAGGCGGGCCGGCAAGCCCTGTGGTGCATCGCGACACCCATTTGATTCAGCCCGTGAGGCGAGACTGGTGGATCGCCCAGTTTCCTCCCCCCTCCTGGACGGTCAGATTTGACCGCATTCCCGGAGGCGGCCCTCTTTTGGTCGCCTCAAGAGCGTGATTTTCAGCCGTCAGAACAGGGCAATTGTCCCGGGGAGTGGTATTCTGTTCCATTCGAACGGCACCGTCAGGAGATTTTCACCATGGCCGACATGTTCTACAGCCTCCAAGAAGCCTGCTCCAAACTCGGCAAGACCGAGGAGGAAGTCAAAGCCCTCGTTGCCTCGGGGCAACTGGAAGAAATCCGGGACGGTGAAGACCTGAAATTTGCCGCAGCCGATATTGACGTGTTGGCCGGAAGCAACGACAGCGTTGGTGATCTCGATGATGCCCTCGGGGGTCTTGGTCTGGACGACACTTCAGGGCAATCGGGCTTTGGTTTGGGACTGGCCGACACCGGCACAGGACTTGGACTGTCCGACACTTCGGAAAGCACCGGCGTTTCAATGTTCGATACAGCGGCGCCCGCAGGTGGGACTGCCGGTGGAACTGGTGCCAGTCTGGAAGACTGGGTAGACGACGACCCGGAAGCCACCCAAATTGGTGATGCGATTGGCGATGACCTTTCGCTCGAAGCCGTTGGATCCGGTTCCGGCCTGTTGGACCTGACTGCAGACTCAGACGACACTGCCCTCGGTGCGGAACTGCTGGATGAAGCCTTCAACGACGACAACGATGCTGACATGCCGGCTGGAGCCACTGGCCTGTTTGATGCCGCAAGTTCCGTCGCCCCGGTCGTCGCCGCAGCCCCAATGGCAACACCTCTTTCCTCGGCAGAACCTGAAGTTCAGGATGGTGGCGGGTCTGGACTGGCGATCGGCATTTCCTTGGTCGTGCTGCTGGCCTTGGGTGTGGTGCTTTGGATTGCTGTCGCTTCCGTCACGGGAATCACTCCTGGCTTGGTGACTTCGATCGCCGAAGCTGGTGGCGTGGTTGTAGCGGGCGGAATTGCCGGTGGAGCGTTGGTTGTCGGAGCCATTGGCTTCTTCTTCGGCCGCATCGCACTCGACTGACCGAAGGCCCACGCTTTCCCAACCTGTATCCAAACAAGGATCTTTTGCAATCTTGAGCGTCTCTGGCCAACTGAATGATGGGCAAGGGCTGTCGCATTGATGACTTAGGGGTTGGCAAATACGCACGCCGTCCTTACGGTGACAGTGTCAATCAAGAGGAGGATGGCATGTCCCGGAAGCGTGGATTCACCATTGTTGAGTTGCTGGTTGTGATTGCCATCATTGCCCTTCTGGTCTCCATTTTGCTACCGGCGATTGGCAAAGCGAGAGACCAAGCCAAACTCACTCAATCTCTGACCAACCTGTCTCAGTTGGGGAAAGCCCATGCCGCGTATGCAGCGGAATGGAACGACCGTCAACTCACCTACATCGATGACAACATTTCCCAGTACGGCAACAACGTCGCCGCGGCCATCGTTGGGTACTACCAAGCCCACGGCTCACTCCCCGGCGGGCGGGATTCCCCAAGCAACCACCCGCCGGTGACGCTTGGGTTTGGATACGAACGCAACAGCGATGGCAGTTTGAACGGCACCTACCGGATGTTCCGGTACTTCCAGGAACCCAACAGTCAATTCGGTGGCAACTACGCCATGATCCAACCCATCTGCTTCGGGTACCCCATCCCCTATTTTGGGTCTTGGCGTATCTCCAACTGCAACCTTTTCGCGCAGTACGTTGGCGGCAAGTTTTATGACCCTACTTTCTACGCACCCAAAGACACCGTGGTACTGGACATCGTCGAAGGGACCGGGTGCTTCAAAGATCCAGGGGAGTACTGCCAGAATCCCCCTATCCCGCCGTACGGAGCGATCCCCTACTGGACGAGCTATGTGATGAGTCCCGCAGCAATGTTCGCACCAAACGTCTTTCCCAAAGATGGCTCTTGGCGTGATCCTTGGACAACCGGCGGACCAGGCTCCTTCCGTTCACCCTCACTGGGGCAAGCCAAATACCCCGCGCTGAAAACGCACATGCTGGAACACCACTGGCTCCAAGCCCGACGGGCCGAATGCAACCCGAGTTACACCAGCGGCACCTATGGCGGGTGCGAGCCGTACTACTTCAACCACTGCTGGGAGTCGAATCCCGCGACATTGTTCTATGACGGCCACACCGAAACCGTAGGCACACGCAAGGCCGAGCGGGCCGATGGCCGGGTTCAAGCCCAAAGCGGAGTTGGCTTGTGGTGTCGATCCACCCCTTGGGGCCTTGATGGATACAACATTGGTGCTGGTTATGACTTCGCCGACACCAGCTTCCATGTGTTGACCACACAAGGCATCAAGGGTCGGGACATTTTGGCCGACTGACCTGCAGTCCGATCAGCGCCGTGCATCATCAATGTGTTTCTTCATGATGAAGAGATAGTTGAAGCCGCGGAGGAAGTAGTTCCCCTCTTCGGCCGACTTGTGCCAGTTGCCTCGTCCCAATTTTCGATTGCCACGAGCGACGGCGATGATGTCCACTGGCTTGAAAAACCGAGTCATGATGGCAAACAACTCAAAGCCAATTGGCATGAATGTGCCATTGCCACCTCCCTTGGCACCTTTGCGCTTCCGCCATGAGTCGCTGACATACAACGCCATGTACCGGCGGTTGCGAAGAATGCGAGCACTCTCGGAAATGACCTGAGTCATGGACTCGTAATACGCCTCGCCCCCATCTTCGCCAGCCGCATCCAGAGTCCCAATGCATTCTGGTTGTTCTGTGTAACGGATGTGCGTTGAATAGGGAGGATCCATAAACACGAAGTCCGCCGAAGCATCAGGCATCGGAAGACGGCGTGCGTCGGCCGCGGTGATATCGGGCCGAGTTGGACCAAGATCAAAGCCCACACCTTCGCGTTCCAAATCATGGCACACGTCAAGAGTGGTTCCTCCTCCGCACATAGGGTCAACCACGACATCACCGGTCCGGGTGTAACGCTGCAGCAATTGCCAGATGACCCAACTGGGCGTTGCGCCTTCGTATTCTTTGTCCCCTTGCTCGTCACGGCGTCCCTGGTAGCCCGGCTTGTCAGCCAAATAATGTTGAGAGGGATATTCCCAAAGCGTCGTGGTTTGGATGCGCTGAGGCGGCTTGCTGCGACGGAATGGAATCTTTTCGTCGGTCACTTTTTCAACACTTCAGCCAATTTTTCGGCCACCGTGCGGAACGCCAGCGACGCTCCCGCTTCCGTAAGAACCCCATTGGCCACAATGTCATGACCCATTCGACTCCACACAGGTGCAGCACTGTCAGCCGACCGTCGGACGTCGGCAAATGGAATTACTTGCATCCGGGCAAGCTGTTTCATAGTCCAGTAGCGCTGCTCGTAGGTTTCCGGTTCGCTCGTAAACCTTGGAGCAGTAACCAACATCAACTGGATGTTTGCGTTTGCCATTTCACTGCGAACCCTTGGAAGGTCTTGCAGGTTTCCCCTCGGAGCCAGCAGAACCACATCCCCTGACGCGGGGGCCCGGTCCACAACGTCAATCTTGTCATACGCACCAAGACGCTTCAGGACTGGCCTCATCAAGGATCCTGCTTTGTCGACGATGGTGATCTTCTTTTCGGGTGGCAGTCGATCCAGGACCGTCTTCAACATCAACTCCCCACCTCGCGCAGAGTCGAGTGGGTCAAACCGATGGGTGAAGAGCCAGTCCACAAGTTGACCATCGGCGTGGGCCTGATTCCATGAGTTGTGCCCTACCCCTGGCAAACGGGTTTCTTTGGGCGACCCTCCCCAGTTTCGAATGGCGGAAAGAATCTGGTCCGACAGCTCCACAGACACTGCATTGTCCGCATCACCGTGCCAATTCCAGATGGATCGGCCAACGTATTTGGGAGCATGTTGCGGATCGGCGCCACCGCAGATGGGTCCTGCCGCAGCAAACCATTCGGGCCTCCGCCAAATCAGGTCCCACGTGCCAAATCCTCCCATGGAGAGTCCGCACACATACATACGAGAGGCATCAATGTTTTCCGTTTCGAGCAAATGAAGAATGGCAGATTCGACAGAGCGCATGCTGTCCTCGGCCGCATCACCAAAGGGAGCGGCAATACCTCGAGTACGAGAAAGCACACTCCACATTTCGTTGGGTGGACACTGGGGGACCAATACGTAGCACGGGAAGTCCGCACGGCGCTTTGGAGACGCCATCAGTTGAGGCAAAAATTTCAACTGCAGCTTGTTGTCATACCCGCGCTCCCCCGAGCCATGCAAAATCACCAACAAAGGCTTTGGCTCAGTTGCATCGGAGGGACGAAGGAGTTGACAACCAATGCTTCGCCCTCCCGGGGTGGCCGAAGAAGAAAAAGCCTCCCACTCGGGAGCGGCGACCAGACACAAAGAGAGCAAAAGCAAATTCAGCATTCGTTCAGTCTAACCGGAGGGTTCAACCAGCCATCGCCACCAACATCCTGTGCACCCAACGGATCCTTGACTCTTCTCTCGACAAAAGGTCTGGAACCACCGACGAATCCACACGAGCGGCAGGCCAGAAGCTGACATGGGCAAACCTCTTCTCTTGCGGCTCAAGGCACCACGCCCCCGCGCTGATGGTCTTGACCGCTCGCTTGCATTCAAGGCGATTGAGTTCATTCAGGATGCGGGCCGCCAAGACTTTGTGTTCATGGTGAACGGGCACCGTAGATACGACCAGAACGCCAGGTCCAGCCAGAGGGTGGGTGGCATGAATTGCCAAACGAATGTTGGCCACACCAGGCGTGGCCGTCAATCCATGAAGTTGCGTCTTGACGGAAGAAGAAATCGGCGCGAAAGGATATTCCGCAGACAGGCCATGCTCCGAGGGTGCCACCGAAAGAGCGTGAAGCCCTTCCGACCATCTTTGCAGTGTCCTCGTGTTGGGCCCCCATGGTGCGTTGACCAGCAATGAGGCCAACTCGGGCAAGGTTCCCGTGGGGTCATAGGGCGTCGATGACAAACCACCCGCGTCCTGAGCGACTGCCGCACCTTCTGTTGCAGCCTCACGGGCCATCAAAGTTGCGGCGGTTGCGGCCAACGGAACAGACCACACCAGATCGCGATGGGAAGGCACCGGAATCGACGCCCGAAGAACAATGGTTTGACGCTGGTTGAGGTATACCCACCGGGTCAGTGCCGTCGACATATTGCGCAGAACACACGCCCGAAGCGCCTGGTCCTGGTGAATCGCTTCACGGGCAATCGCACACTCCAACAACAATTTTCCGGGGCGGCCCTTTTCGGCTTCAGACATTTTGATGCGGAGACGGGCCGAGCCGACTGGAAGCAGCATCTCCCCGCGAGGCGGAGGTCCATTGACACCAAGGGCTCGGGCGAGCCGATGGAAGCCTTCCGTCACTGGGGGCAGCAAACTCACAATCCAATGATCGTCAATTTCTGGCGATCACGTGGATCAATTCACCATTCAAATTTGGTCCACCGAAATGGTGCCATCGGCAAACCATCAGCATTCACGACGTTCGCGTCTACGGGCACGTCCGACCACGCGTAGCGAACGGCAACAATGCCATTCCCCGAAATGGTGATCTGATTCCCAGCAATGGTGGCTTCGGCCGCCTGCCAAGAACGCTTGTCGGTGGACACTTCAAACTCACCGGGGGCAGCGCCATCCCTGGTGCCCAAACCGACCGCGTGGTCCAGTTCCACCACACAGGAAGACTCGATAAACGTGACTGATCTCACCTTGGGACCACTGGGCAAAATGTTGCGCCCGTACGTCTCGGCCAAAGCCCAGCGACCCAGACGTTGCCCCACGGTTTGTTTGTCGGCGGGGTGAATGTCTGTGGGGTTCCCGACATCAAGAAGTACGACCAACCCAGCGTTGCCCGCGGCTCGGGCACCGAAGTCCTGCGCCTCACGAAGCTCCGCCCATCGACCATTTGACTCGAAGGGTGCCAACTGGACCACTCCAAACGGGAAGTCACCTTGGCCCCAAGCTTCGCGCCACGATCGAATCATCAGAGGCAGCAACTCACGGTAGCGCTCAGGCTCGCCCGCGTTCGACTCACCCTGGTACCACACCGCGCCGCGCATTCCGTAGGGAATCAGTGGATGCACCATGGCATCAAACAGGGCGCCCGGGGCTTGGGGATCCGCCCGCCGCGATTCGACGAGTTCCGCAAATGTGGGCTTCTGAGCGAGCGCGCTTGGGTCACACCAAGGCTCAATTCGTGTCCCCCCCCAAGTGGTGTTGATCAAACCAACGGGGACGCCCAACTCCCTGCGTAGTTTGCGCCCAAAGTGCGTGCCCACGGCAGTCCAGTTGCCAGCCACTTTCGGAGACGAAATTTCCCATGCGCCTGCAAAAGTGAATTGGCCTTCTGTGGCGGTGGCCCGATTCACTTTGATATGCCGCAACCATGGATCCTCCGAGGCTTCGATCTCAAGTTGGGCATCCTTGGATTGCAAGATGCTCCATTCCATGTTGGACTGGCCCGAGCAGATCCAAACCTCACCCACCAAGACGTCTTTGAAGGTCTGCACCGAACGGCCTTCGATTCGGAGAACACGCGGGTTGGTGGATGCTGGTTCTGCGGGCAAATCAACCCGCCAATGGCCATCGGTATCGGCCCGGTCCCGACGGGCTGGAGAGCCCTCCAGCCGTACGGTGACCACTTCTCCGGGCGTGGCTCTCCCCCAAACGGGAATGGCTTGATCACGCTGCAAGACCATGTGATCGCTGAATATGGCTGGGAGTTCGATACCGGTCAACGCCGCAAAAAGGAGTGGAATCATTCCCACATTGTGCCTTTCTTTCCTGAACGATGGGGTGGTGTTCAGGCGTAGACTTATGGCATGAGTTCTTTGCCTGTTTTTGGCGTTTTCACGGCTGGCACCATCTTGTCGCTGGCTCTGTTCAGTTTCAACGAGGAGCGTCCCGTGAGCACCCCGACCCCCGTCATCAATTCCGACGCTGGAGATTCCAAATTTTCCAGTGCGGGGTTTGATCTCACTCCGTGGACCAAGTCCCAAATTGAAGACCGTTGCCAAGAACTGACCGAGGAGCAAATTCGAATCACTCAAGCTTCGGGAACCGAACGCCCTTTCTGCGGAACCCTGCTCGACAATAAAAAAGACGGCATGTATTGCTGCGTGGTGTGCCGTCTTCCTCTATTCGAGTCCACAAGTAAGTTCACCAGTGGAACCGGCTGGCCGTCGTTTTATCGTGCGCTTGCCGAAGGTCACATCGTGGAGATTGAGGACAAATCGCATGGCATGGTGCGGACCGAAATTCGCTGTGGACGCTGCGGGGCTCATCTGGGTCACGTCTTCCCAGACGGCCCACCGCCAACGGGTCGACGGTACTGCCTCAACAGTGAAGCTCTCGAATTTTACGAAGAAGGCGACGATCTTCCAGAAGGAGCCAGACCAGACGCCGAGATCGGCCACTTCGCCGGGGGATGCTTCTGGGGCGTGGAACATGGCTTCTCTTTGCTCCCTGGTGTTCTGGACGTGGTTAGCGGGTACCAACAGGGCACGGTTGATCGGCCTGAGTACAAAGCCGTATGCGCTGGCACCACTGGACACGCCGAAAGTGTCAAGGTGGTTTTTGACCCAGACGTGATCGACTTCGGCACCCTGTGCAAGTACTTCATGTATCTGCATGACCCAACGCAACTCAACCGACAGGGACCAGACCGTGGCACCCAATACCGGTCTGGCATTTACACCGTCGGTGAAAAGCAGCTCAACATCGCTCGACAAGTGCTCAGTGAAGTGCAAGCCTCAGAGGATTTCTCTGGTCGGCAAATCGTGACAGAACTGGACGCGGCCAAGACCTTCTGGGCGGCCGAGGATTACCACCAAGATTACATTGCCAAGACCGGTCGAGCCTGTCACGTGAATATCCCAGGGGCGCTCAAGGCTATTGGTCGAGACCCAGCAGATCTCTCGAACGCCGGGCACTGAATCTCGGCGTGGGCCGACACCTGTCTCGGCCCTCCCGCTTCGTGGCACCAAAGTTCGGGGGCGGTCGGGCCTACATCAGGATGCTGGGAAGCATGATTGCCATGAACATGCCACAGCCACAAATCAACAACAGTGGCAAATTGAGGACCAGTCCCAGAATCGATCCCACTTTTGGTGCGTTGGATTGCATGAGCCCAATGAAACCCAAGATGGATCCAATCAGCATGACGGGCACGGACAAACACCCCGCCAAACCAAGGACCATGGACGCCACTGGTGCCTCAGCCTCTGCATCTTCGCTGAACATCATCTCAATTTCTTCTTCTCCCAAGACCTCGTAGTCTTGAAAAGTGACCCCATTCGCCGAGTTCACTGCAGACACCATTCCAATCAATGAGACCAGCGCAATCAAAAGCAAAGCGATATTGAAAAAACCGAGGAGCATGGAGGTCAGGCCAAAGCCGTTGGTTGTTCGCCGTGGAGGCTCGGAGCCATAAACAGGGTTTTCAAGAGATTCCATTCCATCAGTATGCCAGTGTTCGCCCGATCCTGACGTGACCGAATCTCGAGAATCAAGACATGGATCTGTTGTGAGCGCTCCACGCGGCAAAAGTGATGCACAACCACAACTGGGGCAGCTTCTGATCGTCACCCGACCAAACAGATTGCAAATGCTCATTGGGATCTCCCAAGTGAGCAATGGGCTCCAGCGGGAGACTTTGAACCCACTGTCGAAGTGGACCTCGAAGCCAGTCACCAAGTGGTGCTGCAAAGCCTTGCTTTCGTCGGTCAAAAGCGATCCCCGGAACTCGCGTTTTCAACAACTGACGCAACATCGGTTTGCCCGCACCCGTGGTCGGCGGTTTTCTTTGTCCATTACGCAAAGACCAGGCGGCGGCGTGGACCGCTTCGGTCAAGAACGGGGTGCGAACTTCCAAGGCCGAATCCATGGCCGCCCGATCCATCTTGACCAACAAATCACCGGGCAACGCCAAGCGTGTGTCGCGGCGCAACGCACCCGCCAAGCCGCCCACATCCCCAATGGGATCATCCATGCCATCCAAACCCGGATGCATGCGAACCAAAGTCGCCCATGCTTCGTGATCGGTGGGTGATCGGAGGGCCTCACCCAATCGGCCACCCAAGAATCCGCCCAGGAACCTCAAGGGACTTGGCAAAGCGGCGCGCAGTGTCAATACCGAATGGCGGCGGTACCCGCCGAACAATTCATCACCGCCATCGCCCGACAGCGCCACCGTGCAGTACTGGGCAACTTCTTTGGTCAACGCGAGGGTGGGCAATGCCGAAGCATCTGCGAATGGTTCGTCGTATGCAGCTCCAAGCCGACTGGCTGCTTCTTGAATCCGATCATCGGTCATGTCGATCTTGGTCAGGGGCAAACCGCATGCGTCAGCCACGCCTTGGGCGTGATTCGATTCATCGAAGCATTCCGCATCTGGAAAGGTCGCCACAAAAGCCGGGAGTGCTGCTTCTCGAACGGCGGGAGATGAAGCGATGATCGACGAATCAATCCCACCGGAGAGGAACAAGCCTACCCCCCGTTCCGCTTCAAGTTGTTCGCGAATGCTGGCATCGATGATGGCTTCGATCGCATCGGCACCGATCGATTGGTCTTTGGCCAATTCAACGGCCACGGACTCGCTCCACCACATCTCCTGTTCGACCTGACCATTGCCTCGAACTTCCAGACGCTCCCCTGGCAATACCGATCGGGCTTGTCCATAGATGGTCATGGGTGCTGGCACCCAGCCAAAGCTGGAAAAAATGTCTATGGCACGCGGGTCCAAACGAAGATCAACGCCTGGCAACAAAGACCAAGCTCGGACCGTCGATGCAAAACCAAAGCCCTGAGTGGTCGATCCGTACACCAGAGGACGCACGCCAAAACGGTCTCGGGCGAGATGCAACGTCTCGGTGTACGCGTCCCAAGCGGCAATCGCGAACTGGCCTTCCAACAGTGGGAGGACTTCGGCAAAGCCCAATTCGCTGATCAAGGCAACCAGCGTGGCGGTGTCGCCGTGTGACGGCATGGGTTGGGCAGCCAAGAATCTTTTTCGCAGAGCCTGATGACCCGAAATGTGGCCATTGAGCACCACATGCCAACGTCCGTTGGCGCTGACCATGGGCTGCTGGGCATCGTTCGACAGATCAGTCACCGCCAAGCGTCTTGCGCCCAACGCAACGCCCGCCATGGGATCAATCCAAACACCTTCATCGTCCGGACCCCGAGGGGCCATGGCAAGAAGTGGACGATGCATCGCGGCCGCCAGGTCTGGACCCTTCTCGGGACGTGTAATGAATCCGACGATGCCGCACATGGCGGCAGAGTCTACGGGCGGTTAGGGTCCAACCGTTTCCAGGAGTTTGCATGACCACCAATACCCCAAACGCATCCCAATCCTCTCGCGGACAATGGAGTGGCCGACTTGGCTTTATTGCCGCGGCCGCAGGAAGTTCGATTGGGCTCGGCAATATTTGGAAATTCCCTTACATCACCGGCGAGAACGGGGGCGGGGCCTTTGTGCTGGTGTACTTGCTCTGCATTCTGTTGATCGCCGCGCCAATTCTGATCGCCGAGATTTTGATTGGTCGAGCCAGTCAAAAAGGAGCGGTTGGGGCGTTTCCTGCTTTGGCCGGACGCGGCACCGCCTGGAGTTCGGTGGGTATTTTGGGTCTCATCGGCGCTACGGTGCTTCTGTCGTACTACGCGGTCATTGGTGGCTGGACCATCCATTACGCCTGGCTGTACATCAGTGGTGGCATGCCCGAAGGCTCTGAGGAAATTGCCGGAGTGATCGGCAAAACCGCCACCAGCGCTACCACCTCTGGAGGTTGGCATGGCGTGTTCATGCTGTGCTGTATTGCCTTGGTCATCGGTGGTGTTCGAAGCGGTATCGAGCGTGCGGCCAAAGTACTGATGCCCGTCTTGGCTTTGGTCATGGTGTTGATCATTGGCCGCGGCGTCATGTTGGATGGATTCGGGGAGGCGCTGTCGTTCGTGTTTGCGCCCCGATTCGATGAGCTCACCGCCAGCGGCATGCTTGAGGCACTTGGACACGCTTTCTTTAGCGTGGGGATTGGCATCGGCACCATGTTGACGTACGGCTCATACCTGTCGAAGAAAGAAGACGTCGTGGGGACATCCATCTTTATTGCTGGAGCCGACACGCTGATTGCCATCATGGCCTGCTTGATGGTCTTCCCGATCACCTTCAGCTTTGGTCTTGATCCCGCCGGAGGTCCCGGCCTGGTATTTGCCAACGTTCCTATTGCCTTGGAGCAGTTGCCTGGAGGCGCTATTTGGGGCGTCCTGTTCTTCGGCCTGTTGTTCTTTGCTGCCCTAACCAGTGCAATCTCTTTGCTTGAAGTGCCGTGTGCCTTTTTGATTGATGAGCTGGGGTGGCAGCGCATCAGTGCCACCATCGCGGCGGGCCTGTTTATTTTGCTTCTTGGTCTTCCGGCAGCCATTGGAGAAGATCCAACGGGAATCCCTCGGTTTGAAGGTTGGCTGGACGACGTGGACTACATCGTGTCCAACTGGATCTTGCCGCTGGGCGGCCTTGGTGTGGCTCTGTTTGTCGGGTACCGCCTACGCCGCGAAGTGTTGGATGAAGCGTTCCAAAGTGCCCCATGGCTCTTGGGGCCATTCAGCTTTTTGGTCAAGGTGTTGGCCCCCGTGGCCATTGTGGCCATCTTCTTGAATGCGATCGGTGTGCTCGCACTGACCTGATCGACGTTAATCAAGAGCAATCGGGACAGTTTTTGGCGTAAAACAAGAATCCCTGTTCGTTAGTAACCAAATTTCACTGATTCTATTACACTCGACTGTTCCGGCCGGTGTTCCCTTTTAGGGGTTTTGCCCGGTCTCTTTGGACCAATAAGGTCCAACCTGCATCTAGGGCGGTCCTGTGGTGCACCTTTGAAGATCCAGCTAAACGGACCGTGTCCTTCGCGGCCCCTTTGTGCAGCACGCTCCCACCAACATGATCCAATCGACACAAAATCCAGCACCAAAATTCCAAGCCGTCACTCGCTCCAACGTGGAGAAGACCCACCAATGGACGAGCCTAGACCCTGAGCTTCGTGAAGGCATTGAGGTTCTTTCACTGGTGTTGCCATTCCGAACCAACAAATACGTGATGGACGAGTTGATCGACTGGAACAACTTGCCGAATGACCCCATCTTTAACTTGGTCTTCCCTCGCTCAGGAATGCTGGAAGAAGATGAGTTCAACGAAGTTCGCGATTTGGTGCGTAGCGAAGCCGGGAAGCCAGAAATCAATGCGGCGGTCGAACGCATCCGCAACCGACTCAACCCTCACCCCGCTGGGCAAATGACCCACAATGTGCCCCAGGTCGATGGCGAACCGGTTCCCGGGCTGCAGCACAAATACCGAGAGACCGTTCTGTTCTTCCCCGCGCACGGACAAACTTGCCACGCCTATTGCACCTTCTGCTTCCGCTGGGCCCAGTTCATCGGCGACGAAGACCTCAAGTTCGCCAACAAGGAAGTGGATCAACTGGTTCGTTACTTGCGACAGCACCCGGAAGTCAGCGATGTGCTCTTTACGGGCGGCGACCCCATGGTGATGAAAGCCAAGGTCCTTGAGCGCTACATCCGTCCCATTTTGGAAGACCCAGAATTGGAACACATTCGAACCATCCGCATTGGCACCAAGAGCGTGGCCTACTGGCCACAGCGCTATGTCAGTGACGCCGACGCTGATGATGTCCTGCGTCTCTTTGAAGATGTGGTCAAGAGTGGACGCACCCTCGGCATCATGGGCCACTACTCCCACGGGGTGGAACTAAAGACCGATGTCTCGCGTGAAGCCATACGGCGCATCCGAAGCACCGGCGCCAACATCCGAATGCAAAGCCCTGTCATTCGGCACGTCAATGACGACGCGGCCATCTGGAAAGACATGTGGCGGGAAGGGGCCGACCAAGGACTCATCCCGTACTACATGTTTGTGGAACGAGATACGGGACCAAAGAAGTGGTTTGAACTCCCACTGGTGGATGTCTGGAACATCTTCCGAGAGGC
>Ga0115012_10001144_pt1 | contig 15286 bp, 14 predicted proteins | sample TroAtlMetagenome_FD_88706 | JGI IMG/M metagenome (GOLD analysis project Ga0115012, IMG submission 88706) | Marine eukaryotic phytoplankton communities from Atlantic Ocean - Tropical Atlantic ANT10 Metagenome | ecosystem: Environmental > Aquatic > Marine > Oceanic | place: Tropical Atlantic...
ACTTCTACTACTTGCTGCACCAGTAAGAGCAGAAGCATTAACTTGGAAGGAATTCTGGGAGCCCTTTCAGGAGTCTTACCATTATGGTCACAGTCATGGGTCTCCCCATTGGCAAGACTGGCACTACGATCACTATCATCCACATCGTAGACCAAGACCTAGAAGATGTGAGGTAACCATTACTAAGAAGTATTGGGTACCTGGTCACTACCTAGGTCGTAGTAACACCTGGATACCAGGATATTATGAGCATCGTGATGTCATCGAGTGGGAACGTTGTAGAGTTCGTCCTTTATAACTCCGTATATTATTTCGATTTTTGAACAAGCAAAACCCCCGAAAAAATCGGGGGTATTTTTTTGCTCTGTAGGTTTTTTAATATCCAGATCCGCTTGAAGTACCAAATTGATTAGATGTTTGATTAATAGTGCTACTAACACCTGCTGCACCAGTGGTAACTACAGTACTACCATCTGATAAAACATCACCTTCACTTATAGACTCTCCAGAAGTGTCAAACGTCCTAGATGAGTAATCCGCTTCAGATGCAAAATCGATAGAACTCGTCTGACCGATATTTGTGCTATATGTTGGTTTAACGGTAATAAATTGCTCTTGGACAGTATTCTTAGATTTCTTAATTCCTTCTTCTATGTCAATTTCGCTATTTGGAAGATAATCGCATAAAGTGCTAAATTCTTCAATAAACGCTGTTACGTACTCTTTTCGTAAAAGGTAAATATTGCGTTTTTGGTCATTTTTAGATGCTTCGTAATCATATACAGATACAGGTCTAACAGTCTCATCTTTGGCAATAAGAGTACCATCAGGTCTTGTGTAAGTATAGCTTTCTGGTACTATACGGTCTTCCTTCACTAATATGCGTCCTTTCAAATCTGTGATTCTTTGGGTAACCCAGTGATGGACAGAATCAGCATCCTCTTCATATGTGCTGTCAATATACCTTTCTAACTCATCTTCGGACATGGGCCATTCTTCATAGATGTTAATGATATTATTAACAAGTAGCACAACCCAGTCATATTGCATATTTCCATATATGTCCAAAGCAACCTGATCTGGTCTTTGGTTGTTTTTCACAGTATATTGGTCAAATCCTAAAATGATGTCATCTAGGTTTTCACGTATTTTGATCCTTCTGAAGATATTCTTCGCAAGGGTAAATGGATCGACATTATTTTGCCGATAACTAGATGTCCTTACATAGACATCAGGTAAATGAGTAAAATATGCCATTATGCTACATTAGATGACTGATAAGTTGGTCCAAAGTCACCCAACATGTCGGATATCATATCCATCCACTGTTGTTGGTCTTCTGAATAATTATTTTGACCAGTAGCTACATTAGGTACTGCTGCTGGTATTGGTTGATATGTTTCCTTGGTAAGGAATGCAGTTTCCATGAAGTCTAGTTTTAAATTATAATTCATAGCACCAAAATCATTATATTGCTGACCAGGCATTGTTGACTTCAATGATGAATAATCACTCATATTCACTGTCATAGATTTAAGTACCATTTTAGTAGGGAACTGCATTATGGCACTTAGTAGTCCAGGTGAACCACCAGTATTAGGATTATTGATGGTTTCATTTCCACCACCCCTATCAACATATCTAACATGAGTGCAACGGAAATATTCTGGAATTGTTAACCAATTGTTATTACCTTTGCCAGGAAGTGAGTATAATCTTAATTTTTTTACAATCTCATATATGGTCATTACATCATCAGCACTCTTTGGTGCTAATTGCCAATCCCATGAGTGAGACCTAAATCCGTCTTGTCCACCATAGGTTGCTTCCATATATGGGTTGAATATCTTCTTACCAGTGATGGATGTTAATTGATCACTACTTAAACTAGTATTACCACCTGCTACACTAACAGCTTTATTGATAACATCAGCAGCTGCCTTATATCCTAACTGTGGCATTGCAGCTTCTGCTGCTTTTTTAATTGATTCACCTACTGCTTCACCAGTTACATCACCACCACTATTAATAACATCTGCTGCTGCATCTGTTAATGCTTTACCTGCTGGTCCTAAAGCAACACTATCCCACTTCGCTCTATGACCTTCAACTAAGTTCTTGGGTAAATATAAGTATATACTATCTTTCATTGTATCTGATTTTTGATCAAATATATCAAATTTAAGATAGTCAATGACTTTAGTAGGGAACGCTGATTCACTAGTAATCGCTTCTCGACTAGATGATGAGTTAACTCCTATGGGTTTAGCCTTAGGAAATACTAGTGGTGCACTTGACATGGGATATAAAGGATACTACCGACCATCAAACAAGCATAAGTATAAGGGTGATCATACCAATATTATTTATAGGAGTTTGTGGGAAAAGAAATTTATGCATTGGTGTGATCGTAATGCAAATGTATTGGAGTGGGGCAGTGAAGAGATTATTATACCTTATAAGTCTCCCTTGGATAATCGGACTCACCGTTATTATCCTGATTTCTATGTCAGAGCGAGAACCAAGGATGGAAGAATCGCCAAGTCGATCATCGAAATTAAACCAGCTGCACAAACTAAACCCCCTAAACGTAAATCGCAGAAGGCTCGGACCTTTTTAAATGAAGTGAAGACTTGGAATGTAAATAGTGCTAAATGGAGAGCAGCTAGACAATTCTGTGCTCACAAAGGATTTCAATTTATTATACTCACAGAGAAACATCTAAACTTATGAGTATCTTCACAGATGTCAAAGACTTAGCAGGAGGAGTCAAACAGTCTAAACAGTGGTATAGAGAACAACTCCAATATGGACTGGAGGATTATACTGGTGGTTTCACTGTGGGTGATATTATATTTTTCAACTATTCAGCACAGACACCTAATCTGAAATTTTGGGATACCTTCCCTATGGTATTAGTTACAGATGTGGACTATCAGAAGATGCAGTTCTCTGGTGGTAATATGCACTATCTAAGACCTAATGTTAGAAAGAGTGTGGCATCTGCATGGGCATCAGGTAGTATATCGTATCCTAGGCGTTGCTATCATAAATACTTTATGTCTAGTGTAACTAGAGCTTATAATGTACCTCAAGATGAAATGCGTGATATGACACCACTTCCAATAGAACAGTTTGTTATTAGACCAGCAGGTCTAGGTCGAACAATGGAAGTGCCAAGTAGCATAATCTGGAGTAGACTCAAATGAGTGCCAATAGTTTTAAGATTTTTCAGGATCTGGTAGTATCTGGTAAGAAGGAACCATCAAGATCGAATCTCTATGGTGTTAAAGTATATCTTCCCCCATGTCTTTTAGCAAATTCAAACTTTGTTAACAAAGATAGAAGGGATGCGTTTATGTCAAACAATTATCTTGCTGATCAGGTTAGTATACCTGGTAAGAGGATACAGGACACACAGGTAGCTGCTGCATGGCAAGGTGCTGCATACTCAATGGCAAGAGGACAACAGAATGGTGAGTTAGATATTACATTCTTATCAGATAAACAGATGTGGCATCGTCAATTCTTTGAGCAGTGGATGAACTATGCTGCACCAGACATGGAGAATAGATCTACATTATATGATGAATATACTACTAATATTATGATAACTAAGTGGGAAATAGGATCTCCTGTTAGTTGGGAAGGAATTACTGACATAGGACAAGTATATCAGCAGAGAATGAATGGTGTAACAGGTGTATGGCAATTCTTTGCAGCATGGCCTTATGACATGGCAGGTATGACATTCCAGAATGGTCCTACCAATCTAGTTAAGTTTAGTACTAAGTTTAAGTTTGAAAGATATAGATTTGATCAAGTAGGTGCAGAGACTATGGGACCAAATGCACCAAATAGATATGTTAACTCTGCTACTGAAGGTATCAGTTCAGTTGGCATTCCATCTAAGCAGCAAGATGCAGCTCAGTTTGGTGTCTAAATAGAACTATAATAATGATTGCATTATGCCATTACCTAAGTTAGCCATACCTGAGTATGAAGCGACCCTGCCTGTAACAGGCACACAAATATCATATAGACCATTCCTAGTTAAGGAAGAGAAACTACTTTATCTCGCTATGGAGTCGCAAGACAACAAGCAGATGATTAAAGCAGTAAAGACCATTATCAAAAATTGCACAAATCTGAAGACTAAGGTTGAAGATCTCGCTACGTTCGAGATTGAATATATCTTCTTAAAGATTAGATCTGTTGCTGTTGGTGAGGTAAGTGAGTTCAAAGTACTTTGTCCAGATGATGAGAAGACTGAGGTTACTGTCTCAGTACCACTTAGTGACGTTGGTGTTGATATTCCTGAGGAACACAATGCCAAAATTCAGTTAGATGAGAATGTAGGTGTAGTTATGAAGTATCCTTCATTGGATGTATTCATTAAGCAAAACCTCTCTGAGAATCCTGATATTGATGATATCTTTGAATTAGCTGCTACTTGTATAGGTCAGGTGTTTGATAAAGAAGAAGTATATGATTCCTTCACGAAAGCAGAAGCACTTGAGTTCCTTGAGAATTTGAATGCAGAACAGTTTCAGAAGGTTCAAAAATTCTTTGAAACAATGCCTAAACTATCTCATACTGTTAAGGTGAAGAATCCTAAGACAAAGAAAGAGAGTGATCTGGTACTGGAGGGACTAGCAAGTTTTTTCGAGTAGCGTTAATGCATGACAGTCTTGAGAACTACTACAAGACCAACTTCGCATTAATGCAGCACCACAAATACTCTTTGACAGAGTTAGAAGATATGATACCGTGGGAACGTGATGTATATGTGAACCTTCTTATTGCTCATATAGCAGAGGAAGAAAGAAGGCAGAAACAAGAAGAAAACAAGATGTCCCTGTAAATGGCAATCAAGAGTTAAGTCAAGATAAAACCCATCAAGGATGATGGTGCATATTCTGGATCTTTTAATCAGATTCGGAAGGGTATCAATCGTACTGGTAGTGTAATGACCAGTATTGCTAACAATAATATAGAGACACACAAGCTTATAAAATTTGAGAAAGATTATTTAAGAAAGACATACAAGGTTGAATCAACGGAAGTAAAGAAGGAGGATAAGGAAAAGCAGGGTGTGTTCTCGAAGTGGGCTAAGAGCTTCAAGAATATGTTTAAGTTGCAGAAGAGGAATAAGAAGGAGGATGAAGCTGAAAAGAAAGAAGAGCCTGAGAAAGAGAAGAAAGAAGGAGGACTTGGTAAGGGGGTGAAGAAGGTAGCTAAAAGCTTCTTCGAACAGTTGAGTGGTTTCCTGACACCTATCTTTAACTTCTTTGTTAAGATGGCAATTGCCAAATGGTTGACAGATCCAGATAATGTAAAGAAAGCACAGAAGGTATTTCAGTTATTCGTATCGATAGGTAAGTTTGTATTCTGGTTAGCTGGCGGTGTCGTTGGCATGATAGGTGGTGGACTTACTAAGTTATTTGGTAACGATCAGTCAGGTATTAAGAAAGGATTCAGTCAAGTATTTGGATTCTTTCAGTTGATGGCAGGTTTAGCAGGGTTGAGATACCTGTTAAATCCTCTGAAATTATTCACTGACGGTAAGAAGTTATTCGGTCTTTTCAATAAGACCAATGAGGCAGAGGTTACATGGAAGAAGCAGGAACAATGGCGTAAGTTTGGTTATAAGGATAAGGAAACAGGTAAGATATACACAGAAGAAGAGTATAAGGCACAGAAGAAGTCAGTTGAGAGACAACAGAAGAAGTTAAAAGCACAGGGTAAGCATGACCAGGCAAAGAAGGTTGGTGCAGGGTTTAACAACAGGGTAAAGAATCCTACCAAATTACAGAGAGGTAAGAATATTGGTGGGAAGTTAATGAAACCTGGTGCACAGAAGGGTATTGCTGCTGTTGGTGGTCTAACTCGTATTGCATCAGGTATTGCTAGTGGTGAAGATGCTACTCAAGCAGTAGGTGCAGGTGTTGGACAGGCAGCAGGTGGTATGATAGGTGCTGCTGCTGGTACTGCATTATTAGGACCATTCTTAGGACCATTCGCACCTATAGTAGGTAATGCTATTGGTGGATTCTTAGGTGAGTGGGTAGGTAAGACATTCCTACCATTGATTAAACCACTGTTTGAACCTATCCAGAAGATGTTTAGTATGTGGTTTGGTTTAGTTAAACAGATTGCTGCTGAGACAGGTATCACAGACTTCTTAGGTACCTTCTTTAAATTTGTAGGAGAGATTGCTAAGGTATTATTCAATATAATGGGATGGATAATGAAACCTATCAACTGGTTGTTAGGTGGTGCGATTAAGCTCATAGGTGGTGTTATTGGTTTTGTTATAGATTTTGCTAAGAAGATATTTGCATTCCTTGCTACGCCTGGAAAAGTAATAAGACAGGTCATATGGGATCGATCCTTCAAGAATGTAGGAAAGGATGTGAAGATGGAGCAGATAGAGTCCAAGGCTGCTGGTGGTGAATTACAAGGGACTCCTGCAATAAAATCATTTGCTGGTGGTGGTAAGTTTGATCCTATGGAACCACCTGCTGGTCAGGAATGGGGTGAGAATACCCAAGAGTTATTAGCACAGATTGGTCCTGCATTGCAAGAGTGGATGGATATGCATAATGCATTGATTGATAGTGATCCTGATTTCTATGGTACTCATACCAGAATAGAGATGGATAGGGATGGTAAGATGCCTAACTTTGGTAAGACCATTTCTAACATGGGTGAGTGGGCATTTAATGAGTCAGTTAATACTATTAAAGCTAATGAAGCTATGCCAGAGGAAGCTAAGAAAGCTTTACTCAAGAAGATGAACTGGATTAGGAAGCAGACCTTAGATAATCCTAACTTTAAATCAGATTTAGCATTCGATATCAATAAAGATATACCAGGTACAGCAGCAAATAGATTGTTACAGGAAGAACAGAAGGATACTAAGAATGCAGCAATAAAAGCAGGAATATCTCCTACAGAGGTAGCAAGACTATGGAATAGACAGGGTAGAGCTAAGGGTGGTTTAGTTAAGGGTATATTCACCCAACCAGCTGTCCCACATATGTCACAGGGTGGTAGTGTTGCTCAGGCAAGTGATATAAGTGCAATGACTGAATCTAGGGATGCTGCACTTAAGCAATTCCAATATCATAAAGAGAAGCAGACTGATCTTGAAGATATAGTTCTTCCACCTAGGACAGTTGTTGTTAACACTAAGGTACCTGTAATAAATAATGTTGCAGTTGGTACTAATAGTAGGGCAATTTATACCACTCCTAGTCCAATGTTTACCTGTTAATAGATGGCAAAAGTAGCAGCAAAAGTAACTAAACCAGCTCTTTATAAGATGATATCTTATAAGGGGGTGAAGGGTGCTGAGTCAAGATATACACCACTAACTGCTGCTCAGAGGTTACCAAAAGTTGAGAAGAGTATAGGTAAGGGACTTACTAAGGTTATCGAGGGTCTTAATTCATTAGGTGCTACTCTTAACAGTATTGCTAGTAACACGCAGAGTACCCTAGAATCCTGGCGTGATAGTATTAAAGAGCAGATAAGTAACAATGCTGCATTAATTAAGCAGGAAGAGAAAGCTGAGAAAGCCGAGAAGAAGAGAGAATCTAAGAAGGAGAAACAACAGAAGGATCAACGGAAGCTTAAGGCAAGAGATGATAAGGAAGCAAAGTTAGAGACGAAGAAAAAGAAGAAGAAAGGTAGTGGTCTTCTCTCTGGTGTTGTTGGAGCAGCTAAGAAGACAGGTGGTGGTCTCTTAGGTGGTTTAGGTGGTCTCTTAAAGACTTTCCTCACATATCAGATATTTTCATGGATTGCTAAGAACCCCAAGTCAGTACAGAAATTTGCTGAGATATTAGCTAATATAGGTAAGTTTGTATTTAAAGTAATAGGTGTCCTTACAGGTCTAACCTTAGATGGTATAACTGATTTCCTTGAGAATCCCATAAGTCTGAAGGGTTTCTTTGGTATCTTTAAGTTCCTTCTTGGTGCAGTACCATTATTTGGTGCATTCTTATTCTTAAAGAATCCTAAGTTAATGATTAAGACTATCGGTACGGTAGTTAAAGCGTTATTGGGAGGTATTAAGAGATTATTTGGATTTGCTGGTAAATCAGATAAGTTAAAGGCACTCAAACTTAAGAAGATAGCAGGAAAGAAAGGTAACTTCTTTAGTAGTAAGGCAGGTAAGATTGCTACTGGTCTAGGTGTTGGACTAGGTGCTGGTATGGCAGTGAAAGCTGCTGGAGGTACTGACGGAGAAGCACTTGGTGCTGGTGCTGGTGCTGCTGGTGGTCAAATGCTTGGTGCTAAACTGGGTGAAGCTACTGGTATTCCAGGTATGGGTGCTGTTGGTGGTATGATTGGTACCATGGCAGGTGGTGCTGTTGGTAAGGCAATAGGTCCTATGCTAGATCCAATCATAGAACCTGTTAAGAAATTCTTTGGAGAAGTTCAGAAGATATTTAATACTGTATTGTCAGCTATTAAGGATCCACTTGAAGACTTCTTTAAGACATTAGGATCATTCTTATCTGGTATACTTAAGGTTGTAGAACCACACATGCCATTGATAGGTAAGATAATAAGTGTGGGATTACAGGTGATGTTTGCACCTCTATTCTTAGGTATCAGGGCATTAACTGCTGTGATGAAACTATTCACAGGTGGGGGTGGAGATTCCTCAGAAAAATTAGAACCTAAGAAAGATGATAAGGAGACTAAGACTGTTTCAAAGGAGGTAAAGAAGGAGGTACAAGAGGAGAAGAAGGAGGTAAAGCCAGTTCAACCTCAGATATCACAGGAAGATAAAGATGAATTCTTTGCTTTAGCTAAGCAAAGGAGAGATCTTAATAATAGGGAAGGTAGGAAAACTAAAGAGTGGAAGATTATTAATGCTCAATATAGGGCAAAGGGTAAAGAATTAGGAATAAAAGGATTTGCAGCAGGTGGATGGATCCGTGGTCCTCAGTCTGGATATCCTGTATCATTAGATGGTGGAAGAAGCACATCATTCATAGGTCATGGTACAGAGTGGGTTGGTAGGAAAGCAGGTGGTAAAGCATTTGTAGTACCATTTGATACTCCTGCAACTAGAGGTAATAGTGCTCTGACTGGCAGGAGAATGGGTGAAGCTAAAAGAGGAGGTTATGGAGTACCAGGTCATGCAGCAGGTGGAAAGGTAAAGAAGAAGAGGGGCAATTGGTTAACACGTGCAGTTAATAAAACACCTCAAGTAAGATTAGCTAAGTGGCTTGGTAGTAAAGCAAGAAATGTAGTTACTAAGAAGGATGAGCAAGGTAGACCAGCAGGTGTAATGAGATGGTTAGCTGGTGCTGCTGATCAGGCAACAGGAGGTTTCTTTGACTTTGATAAGCAAGGACATTCAATGTATCAAATGTCTGGTGTTGCACAGAAGGCAGGACAGATGATAGAGGATGCTAAACAGAAGCAAGCAGAGAGAAAGCGTGAGAAATTGAAAGAGCAATTACAGGGAACTGGTAGTGTGATACAGTTGAATCAAGAGAGTCCAGGTAATAGTATGGGTACTGGTGGTGCTACTGATAATCCTATTGTTGTACCAGGCGACCATGACCTTGATGCTGATAAGTATATACAACCTAAGTATGGTCTTGTCGCTGAATTTTTAACAGATCCTGTGGAGTTTATGTAAATGGCAATAGCAGAGTTCATTAATGATATAAACAATTCTTGGAAGACCATCAAGTATGGTATAGGTCAGAGTGCTAATGCATCTGGTGATAACGCAAGAGAATTTGAGATAAAGAAATTGTTGTTAACCACTGCTGATGGTAAGCAGACATTTAATATAGAGGATATGATATTGGATTTCCAGTACCATGAATCTATTGAGTCTTCCTTCTTAAGATGTGATATCAGTATTCTTGATGCTATTGACTTCAACCTAAAATTATTTGGTGGTGAGGAGATAGAGATACAGATGATAACATCAACTTCATTTGATGGTAAAGAGTTAAAAACTAAATTAACTGTATATAAGATTGGTAGTATACTTAAGACAGAGAGAGGACAGTTATATGTCCTACATTGTGTATCTCCAGAGATGTACCATGATGAAGGTAATAAGATATTCAAATGTTTTGGACCAGGTAAGAAGTCCAAGGATGTAGAGAATATACCAAAGTATATCTGTGAAGAGTATTTGAAGTGTAAGGGTGGTAATAAGGTTGGTAAGTATAACTTTGAGAATCATTCACCCTATACTTTTATATCATGTAGTTGGAAACCTAGTGATGCTATAGCATTTCTATCTGATAAGGTTACTAGATTGACTGGTAGTAAGGGAGACAAGAAGCAGTCAGGATTCTTATTCTGGGAGAATGCTAATGGATTTAACTTTAGATCTATTGATAGTATTGCTCAAGGTGAAGCGACTCAGAATGGTATCTATGAGTATACCTATGTGCAGGGTGCTCAAGAGGGTGTCAATAAGTTTTATTCTATTGAAGCATTAACATACCCTGATAAGGCAAATCATCTATCCAACATGAGGTTGGGTACCTATAAGACTTCTGCTATTGGTATATCAATAGCATCACAGAAGGATAGTTTTGCACCTGTATCTGGATCTAAGAATGAAGTAGAAGCAGGTGCAGGTGAGAGTGTTGTAGGAGGAGAGACAGTCTCTGCAACCAGTGGTACGGGATTAGCTGATAAACCAGGTGGTACCATTAGTGATCTTAAGGTACTTGATTTTAATATGGTATTTGGTAAGGCAGATACTGTAGAGAATGAACCACCTTTCCCTATACCAGAATTCTTTGACCTTAAGAAGGCAAAGCCTACTAGGATGAAGATCAGAGCATTACCTGGAATGAAGAATCAAACCAGTAATGCAAATGTGAATAACGGAACAAACCCTAACGTAGATACGATGGCTGTTGCACAATATGCTTCAGCGAGGTATAATCTATTCAAGGCAATTAAGTTGGATCTAACGGTACCTGGTAATACTGCTCTCACCGCAGGTAACCTAATCAAAATTAGGATACCATCTTCTAAGGAAGAGGGTGATAATGTCGAGTTAGATAGAAGGTTCAGTGGTAAGTATATTATTGCGGGACTCACACATATCTACAAGAAAACAGGGTTAACGACCAAATTATACCTAGTTAGAGACTCAATTCCGAAACCGTAAGTATAAATAGTTATACACTCTACAGAGATAAAAATGACAACTATAGAGCAACACATACAGCATGATAAAGAGTTGGTAGATGATCCAACTGTTAGCCCTGCTGCACGTCGTCACTTTAAAGAAGAGTTACACGACCTTATAGAATATGCAGACCACCATAAGGCAGAGATAGAAGCAGGTGATCACCATGATCCAAATTGTTTAGAACTATTTTGTGATCAGAACCCTGATGAGCCTGAGTGCTTAGTATACGACGATTAAATGTTATTTAATGATGTAGTAGGTCACTACAGGAATAGGAATCAAGCATTCTCTAATCCCTCTACGTGGCCTCAGATTGACATAAGAATAATTGAACCTAGCTATGGTGTACTATTAGCTAAGTCTTGGTATAAGTATAAGGGAGAAGACGAGCCATATAATTATATTCAATACGATTGGCAGAGGATGGATGAAAACATCGTCTACACTAAAACTACTAACCTTATCACTAATACTCCTTCCTGTCCTTTCATTTGGCACTGGGATGGAGATTGGTGGAATGGTAGTACTGATGGAGAATGCATCCAAGGTGGTGCGAGGATGGTCTCCAAGATAAGATTTAACGGTAAGGAATACCGTGCTATTGATACTGGTTATGACCTAGAGACTGGTGAGTTTCGATGGGGTAAGGAAGAATCCGAAGGTGAATTTATATTCCAAAGATATGAAGGTAATCGATAATTTTCTACCACAATTTAAACCCCTCAAGACTTTACTGATGGGGAATAATTTTCCTTGGTATTATAATGAGAGTATACTACCACCAGGTCATCCTGAGTATAAATCTCTTCCTCAATTCACACACTGGTTCCTCTATGAGCATGGTGAATCAGGACCATACTTTCACTATATGATAGATGCTATTGATCTTCTTGGTGATATATTACCACTTAGGATCAAAGCAAATCTAACCATGACTGATGGTGATGGTGGATATCATATTGATATACCTAATTGCACTACTGCTATACTATACATGAATACATGTGAGGGGTATACAAAATTTAAAGATGGTAGTATAGTAGAGAGTGTAGAGAACAGAATGGTCATATTTGATTCTAACTTAGAGCATTCTGGTGTTACCAATACAGATGGTAAGAGAAGAGTTGTTGTGAATTTTAATTATGCAAATAATTGATAGGTTCTTAGATCCCTATGAATATGGTCTACTAAGGAAAGTCTTTCTTGAGGACCATGATTTTCCATGGTACTGGAGAGATTCTGTACTCCTTGAAGGTGATGATGACTACCAACTATTACACTGGTTGTATAAGGATGGTGCACCTAGGAGTGATCACTTTGATAATATAGTACCAATACTTGATAAGTTAAAGATAGGTGCTTTATGTAAGATTAAAGCAAATCTAAATCCTAGGACTGAGGAGATAAAGGAGCATGGATTTCATAGAGATCAAGATTGGAAGGGTGTTAAGACATGTGTATATTATGTCAATGACAACAATGGGTATACTTCATTTGAGGATGGACAGAGGGTACAAAGTAAAGCAAATAGAGCAGTGATATTTGATGGCATGACTAGCCATGCTGGTACTACATGCACTGATGAGAAGAGAAGGATAGTCATTAACATAAATTACTATCCCATAGAGAGATAAATAAAAGAAAACTATATTAGTAATGGCAGCACGTACTGATTATCTTGGAAGAGATGGATACACCTGGTGGGTAGGAGAGGTCGAGGACATTGAAGACCCTTCCCAGATAGGTCGTGTACGAGTGCGTATCCTTGGTTGGTATACTGGTAACTCGGAAGGTGATGCATATTTAAAGGAGGTACCAAGAGAGACACTTCCTTGGGCTACTTGTCTATTACCTTGTGACCAACCACAGATTAAGTCAGCAGGTACTGCTACAGAGCTACAGGTAGGAGCATGGGTGTTAGGTTTCTTCTTAGATGGTGAAGAAGCACAGTTACCTTGTGTACTAGGAGCATTCAGAGGATTCCAACAACAAGAGAGTAATGCTGTAACAACTCTTGCTGATCCAGAGATAGGTAAGAAATTAAAGACTAATACTCCACAACAACAGAGTCTTGCTGGTCAAGAGGCAAGAGATGGTAATCCATTCCCTAAGGTACCTCTGACACCTGCTAGTCCTATGGGTCAGGTTGAGGAATCTAGAGGAGGTGGTATTAATACTGCTGAGTCACGTGTACCAGGAAACTCAGTAACTAACCCTATTAAACCACCTACTAATGCTCAAGCTATTGGTGATGGTGTTGCTGGTCCTGCTGGTCAAGGATTTGAGAAAGATTTGAAGAGGATGCTCACTGAACTAGGTGAGATGGCAGCATCTATGTCCTCTGGACCTGGTGGATTTGTATCTGTTATCACTGGTAATAAGATGGCAGGAGACAAGGTGAGAGAGCACCTTGGTAAGACAATGAACTTCCTGTCTGGTGGTATTGCTGGTATTCTTGCACCTCTGAAGGAGATGTTAGCGAAGTTAATCGCTGAGGTTGTAGGAATGTTGGTGAAGATTATAGCTTCATTCGTACCACTTGTAGTTGTTAACCTACTGATGACATTCTTAGAGCAGATCTTTGCTCTATTCTGTGCTAAGACACCAATGTGGTTAGGACTGGTGAAAGGGGCACTGAGTGATACGGCAAACTTTGCTAACCAAATGGCGAGCCTTGCTGTAGATAAGATAGCTACGTCTTCAATAGGTAAGTCAATCGATTCTGCTGTTAAGGGTCTAAGCAACCGTATCCTTAAGGGTATCACTTCTGCAATGGATCGTGTTAAGTCTGTTGCTGGTGATGTTATCTCTGCTGTTAGTGCTGCTAAAGGTATGGCAGGGAAGTTGAAGTCTCTAGGTGATACAGTTCAATCTATATTTGAGTTTGACTTTTCATCATTAGACTGGGGTAGTCTAATGCAGATTCTTCTTGCTATTCTAGCTGCTCTATTCAAAAAGAGTTGTAATAGAAAGATAAAGAGGCCGAAGTCGAAGTCGTGGTTCCCTCTGATAGGTACTACGACGTGTGACAATATAGAGGATGCAATTAAAGGCACACCATATGAGAGTGTTGATAGTCTCTATGCTGAAGGGACATCCACTTTGAATATGTCATCCACACCTGTGCAGATGAAGGGTAGTTATATTGATCAGATGTTTGAGGGTATCAATCCCTATCTACTACAGAATTACAGTGCATTAAATGGCACAAGGATAATAGATGATGCTACTCCTGGTAAGGAGAAGAGGATGGTTACTGGTCCTGGTGGTGTCAGTAGTTTTGAAGATAAGTTTGGTAATATACACCGTAATGTACCTAACAATGATACTAAGATCATTGCTAAAGATAAGTGTGAGAATATTAAAGGTAACTCTGCTCTGACAGTAGAAGGTGACTTCACTCTTAAGGTCATGGGTAATATGCACTTTGAGGTTGGTGGATCATGGAATACACATGTATCTCAAGGACCACAGGCAGAGTCCTCTGGTGATAGTAGTTCACCTGATAGTACTACTACTGGTGGTAATATATCTCAAGAGAATACTAATGTTACTCAAGATAGGGTATCTGCTGACGTTATTAGTCAGTCACAGAATTTAGATACTGTTAGTGATTCTAGTCAAGCATCTGTTACTGCTGCTGAACAATCATTATATAAGAGAATAAACAATAAGTTAAAAGATGCGACATTCTATCCTGTAGATGAGATTCCATTCGCACCTGGTGCTGATCATATGGGTCGTACTGCATATGGTCCTCAACTAGCAGGATCATTAACTGACTCAACAGAGCAGAAGTCTTCTGCTAGATTTGAGGGTGATCGTGATGTATCAGTAGGTGGTGAGTATAAGGTACAGTATGCTAAGGGAAGTATGACTGGTATTGAATCAACTCAGATTATATCTCAAAACGTTAAGATAGAAGGTAATACTATTGAAAATATTGCTGATGGTGAGATAATCAACCAGGCCAACTGGATATCATCATTCTTAAACTCAGGTAGATTTGAGTTTATTGCACTATTCAATATGACTGCAACGTCATTGACTGGTCAGTTTACTATGTGTAAGGGTGCTATTGTTGATATC
>Ga0115012_10001145_pt1 | contig 15280 bp, 11 predicted proteins | sample TroAtlMetagenome_FD_88706 | JGI IMG/M metagenome (GOLD analysis project Ga0115012, IMG submission 88706) | Marine eukaryotic phytoplankton communities from Atlantic Ocean - Tropical Atlantic ANT10 Metagenome | ecosystem: Environmental > Aquatic > Marine > Oceanic | place: Tropical Atlantic...
CTCAGCAACCTTTGAACTGCTGTGATATTTTAAAAGTTTTAGTCCCAGCTTGATTTGCTCAGGCTTGCTGCCACTTGTAAACGGCCAGTCGCCATTGCTCTTAATAAACTGCACAATATGAGAAGTTTGCTCTGGACTCAGCTTTGGGCTCACATGAAATTCCAAACCCCGGCAACGACGCAGAGCATCCGTGACATCAACGGGCAATGTATCTACAGGATTCGGCATCGCTTGCAATGCTACTGACGGAACTGCGGGCATTGTATTTAGAACTTCCTCTGAAGCAAGCGTGTCGATACTGCTTGGAAATTCAGATACATCAACAGCAAAATCACTGGCCTTGGTTAAGTGTGCTGGCAACCAACGAAGTGTATTGGCATCTACAAAAGGTCTAAAGACTGGGCCAAGCTTTTGGTTCAGCACGGGGAGTTTAAAAAGTTGTGACTCAGGTGTGCTCAGAAATGCCATCAGTTTGTTTTCTTCAGGACAAAAGGTATACACGATATCCCTTGTATCTTTAGGGGCTTGCTTCACCCAATCACCGTCAGCGTAATTGTACTGCTCAATCGCGTCTTCTGAGATTTCGAAATAGCACCAACGATGTGCTTTCGTGTCCTTCAAACGCAGGTAAGGGCCAGCTTGTATGAACATGTAATATCCTTATAAAAATGGAAGGGACTGTATACTAGCGTTAGGCAAAAGGAAAGCCCCGACCCCAATGCTAAATCCAACAACTATTTCTATTCATTAATAAATGACGTATCATACAGTTAGTTCATTTCGTCAATCGTTTAGGGGCAGAATATGACGGCGACGTCTGCACAAACTGCTTTAGTTCACCAATTGACAATACCCAATGGCTTACTGCTTGAAAAAGGCCATTATCGCTCTAAGTTATTTATTACGCCTAAGGCCTGTAACTCTATACTATCTGCAGCAGGACCTATTTTTTCTTTACTAGAGCGCCTCGGTGGTAGTCAATCACTACCAGGTATAGAAACCCTTTGGCAAAACCTAAGCCATGAACTCAAAGCTTTTTTGAGTCGATTGCAAAGTTTTGACACCTCACCCGAGCTCTTGGGGCTTGCGCATTATTTAATGTCTGCAACGGTGGATGAACTCTTAAGTAAGAGCTATTTGCGCATTTGTGAAGAACCACCAGAGTTTCGCGCGTTTACCCCAACCGCAAGTGATGGCATTGGCCCTGAGCAGCGCTTCTTTGATATTGTGAATATCATCAAAGCAAGGCCAAATCAATATTTAGATCTGATTGAACTTGCTTATTATTGTTTGATATCAGGCTTTGAAGGCCAAGAGCACCTCAACGCCTCTGGTAGGCAAAACTTAGATAATCTTATAGAAGAGCTGCATGAGCTGATTAAACAGCACCGTGTATCCAAGCCTGTTAAGCTCTTTACCAAGCCTAAACCCTTTACCACCGACGCACCTGTCGATCACAAACCATGGATTAAAGCGGCAACATTAATCGTTGGCGTTTTACTTTGCAGTTATTTTCTGACAGAAACACTACTTGAGAATAAAGCCAAAACCATTTTATCAGCACAGTCGACGTTCTATACCTCAAGGCCTTAAGGATTTAAATGGATACATCTATCACTGCCCTTACTGAAACCCTTAAACAGCTTTTTATCGATCTTAAACCTAACCAAAAGCAGTTTTCTTTTTTGTTGCTGATAGGCAAAAAAGATCATGGTAAAAGTACGCTATTAAAGCAAAGCAGCCTTGAGCACATTGAAATACCTACCGAGCTGCCGCTCAGCCTCTACTTTAACCACCAAGGTATTGTTCTTGAGATCAGTGAGCTTTGGTTGCAACAAAATCGACTGGATACCTTATTAAAGCACGTTAATAAGTGCCACTATGCACTGAAAATAACAGGTCTGTTGCTGGCCATTGATGCCAAACCTTTGTTTGGCTGTAGTCACGACGCCTTGGCAAGTGCAACCCAGGAACATGCCAAACTGTTGGCACGATTCTCTAAAGCCCTAGGCTATCCGCTTGATGTTGCCGTGATGTTCACAAAGCTTGATGGTATTGCAGGCTTTGTCGACTTTTTCCAACAAGATACACGCCTTGAAGAAAACGAACCCTTCGGCTTTTCTATCGATTGGGGCAAGAAAGATAATAAAATTGCCAATAATTACCATGCGCGCTTTCAGCATATGCTTGAAGCACTGAGCCAAGATATTCTGCCTAAGGTACACCCTGCCCGTTCAAGCTTAAAGCGTATGCTCATTCGTGAATTTCCTTTGCAGCTCGCCAAGTTCCAAGGCATTATCCATGCCCTATTGAAGCAAGTTTCTCCTAAACAAGCTCGCATTCGTGGCGTTTACTTTACCAGCAGTGAGCAAGGTAGCGTGAGCCAAGACAGCTTAAACGAAAAAATTTGTCACGAGTATGCACTCACCTTACCGAGCCTTGTGCCGCAATCCAGCAATTATCGAGCTTTCTTTATTAATGAAGCCCTGGCGCAGTGCCAAAAGCAATTTGCTAAGCCTATTCCTAAAGCAGCGCTGCAATCAAAGCACATCACCCGCATTGCAGCCGGTGTGGTTGGCCTTAGTTTAGCGCTTGTATTGCATCACTTTATTTCATCCACACATATGCTGGATGAAGTGACCAAAGAGTTGCTTGCCTATGATGCCGAGCACAAGCTGCATCCAGAAAAACCCGACGCATTATTCCATTTAAGTGAAGCCTCTGAAAAACTGGAGGCCATGAAGTTAAACCGCTTTTCACCCCCTACACTCCAGCATTTAAAGGCAACACTTAAATCAAGCACCAAAGCTAAGTTAAACCATGAGTTTATTCCTGAGGTACTCGATACCCTGCAAATGGCCTTGACTGCGCCCGAGCAAAAACCAAGTGCCCGCTATGAAGCACTCAAGACGTACCTAGCTCTTGGTGATGTTGACCTTAGATCTAACCGCGATATCGTGGCGTGGTTTGAACAAGCATGGGCAAAAGAAGACAATTTACAAAACAAAACCAGACTCTTAAAGAAAAGTATTCTTGAAGCAAAAACACCGCTGCCTATCAATCCACAACTGGTTAAAGATACCAGAAATTACTTAAATGCCATTCCTGCCGGTTACTTATATTATGCGCTGTTAAAAACTGAGTTTCCGAAAGAAACCGAAACTGTGAATTTTGAAGGCTTTAATGTGGGTGCCTCAGAAATACCAGTATTCTATTTGCGTGATTACTACCGCACTTTGTCGAAAGCGATTCCTGAAGTTGCTGGTAAGTTTCAAGCCGATAACTGGGTACTAGAAAGGCAAGACTTAAGCAAGCTGCCAAGATTGCTCGAAGAAACCTATGCTTACGACTACCAAACCTTCTGGAAAATATTCTTAAAAGATACGCGCCCTGTACCTACACAAACCTACTCTGAAGCGCGGGATGCACTTGATGCACTCGACAACGCCGACTCTTTTACGCGGCTTACGCAATTCATTCAAAAGCAAACCAGCCCAGATTTGGACAACCCGAGCAGTGTTTTCAATCAAACCGTGGCATCAAACTATACCTCTTTAAGCCTTCTAAACGACACCGCCCTTAAAGAGTTTTACCAAAATACCAAAGAGCTGAAGCAATTTATCACGACCCTTGCCGCAGTCTATGATGATGGCCGCACAGCGTTCCAAATTGCTCGCGCACGCTTTCAAAATGAAAGTAATAAAAATGCACTGTCTTCATTCCATCAAACGGCGCAAGCCTTACCCGAGCCCGTTGGCACTTGGGCCAAGCAAATCTCAGATGATGCTTGGTATTTATTGATGAGCGATGCGAAAAAGCATATCAATGCGCAATGGACATCCTACGTTTACCCTGAGTATCAAAGAGCGATTCTTAACCGCTATCCGTTTAACCTCAAAGCAAAAGAAGAAGTTGCTTTGTATGACTTCGACCACTTCTTTGCCAAACGCGGCTCTTTGAGCAACTTTACCGAGCAATACGTCAAACCCTTCTTAGATACCTCCAAGCCTTTGTGGCCACTCAAACAAGTAGAAAACCATGTTATGCCTATCTCAGAAGATATCGTCCAGCAATTGGTGCGCGCTAATGTGATTACGGCCATGTTCTTCCCCAGAGGCCATGACAACAGTCATATTGATTTCAGCTTACAAAAGATGAACCTTGACCCAGTCATTGCAAAGCTTGAGCTCGCCATAGGCAGCACTTTACTGAAAGACACCCAGTCACAAGATGCCACAGTTGACTTTGAGTGGCCCGAATCTGATGCTGAGCTTAGCTTACACTCCATCGAAGGCAAGAAATATTCTGTGTCTGAAGATGGACCTTGGGCCATCTTTAAGCTCTTGGATAAGCTCAATGTCTCGATGGATAAAGACGACAGTTCGAGCTTGCATGTGATGTTTGAAATCAATGGTGACTCTGGCCGTTACGTACTTAAAACTGAGAATGGACTCAACCCATTTACACCAGGCATACTTACAGAATTTTCTTTAAATGACTCTGTGGTGTAATTAGGAACGATTAGCACATGATACAAAGTAGTGACCATCGCTATTGGCTAGATAAGTGGGAGAGATCAGACATTGGGTTTCATCAGCCTAAGCCTCACCCACTTTTAAAACAGTTTTTTCATGTTTTACAGCTTGCTAAAAACGCCCGGGTATTTGTGCCACTGTGTGGTGCAAGCATAGATATGATTTGGCTCTTAGAACAAGGATACCAAGTGGTTGGTATTGAGTTGAGTGAGCTTGCCTGCGAAAGTTTTTTTGCAACACATAAGCTCCCATTCACCACATCAAAAACAGGCGACTTTACGCTTTATCAAAACCCATCCATCACGCTTATTTGTGGCGACTACTTTAAACTAACACGCGACTTGCTTGGGCCTGTAGATGCGGTTTATGACCGAGCAGCACTCATAGCCTTAACCAAAGAACAAAGAGCCAAGTACGTTCAACACCTCTTCAAGCTTGTAGACAGTCAAACAAAAACGTTTATTATTACCATCATTTATGACGAACAAACGATGCAGGGCCCTCCATTTCCAGTCTTTTCTTCAGAAGTTCAATCACTATATAGCAAACATCAATCGATTAAGCTCATCCATGAGCAAACCATCAAGAGTATATCTCAGCACCTTCAAGCCAAAGGTTTAAAAGAAGCTTCCGAGCAAGTGTATTGCACCATTGTGTAGAGAAATAAAAAGCCAAAAAGAGACCAAAGCTTTACCAAAAAGCACATAATGACTTATAATAATGCATCATTTTTGTGGCATTGCTTCAAAGTGTAAATTCGAGGCATTACTATATATTGGTTATTTCTATCCTGACCTACCAGATGATGTGCTTCTAAGTTTTATAGATAAGCTTGAACTTACAGAAGAAGAGCAATTGCACAGTATCGTTCGCTTGGGAAAAGCCAGCATACTAAAAACATGGTGCGCTCAACGCTCACCTGAAGAATCAGACACCATTGATAGTTATGGGCGTAATTGTGCGGCGCTTAGCTTCTCTACCACTTCAGTGTGGCCTGCTTCTTCAGCGATGGTAAGTGCACTTTCGCCCTTTTTATTGGTCATTCCAGCGTCAGCGCCAGCATTCACAAGAGCTTCAACAACTTCGACTTGACCCTGTTTGGCAGCACACATCAGTGCCGTTGTATGTGCTAAAGGCGTTTTCATATCCTTATCAATATTATGCTCAATTAATAATAGGCTTGTTGCTGTATGCCCTTTTTGGATAGCCCAAAACAGTACACTTTCGCCCATAGGAAGTTGATAGTTGATGTCAGCACCCGACGCTAACAACTCAAGTATGCTTTCGTTATGCCCCCGATCGACTGCTCGTGCGAATAACCGATTCAATTCTGCTTCTTCAACAGATGTACCAGAAAGCATGGCCTTGAGCCGTTCAGAATTATTGTTGTCGACAAGATCCCTCAATGAAACAGGCATAGTTCACTCCTATACGCATACACACTATAACTAAATAGTAGGCAAAACATATGCATTATTCAATCAAAAAATTAAATTATAGTCTATAGTCTACATATAATTACGAAAAATATGGACTACCTATGCCTAGTTTTATTGCAGCAGTTGATGGCAATAAGATATTGCAGAAAAAACAAAAAGCCTCTGAGTTAGGACTTACCATTGGTTCCTACGCTATTACAGAGGATATGAAGCCAAGTGATAATGAATTTAATCCATTTCTCAATGGATTTGAGGCTTTCTGCAAAGAAAATGCCAATACCCAATGCGATACTTTACTCTTTACCGGTGGTCATGGTAACCACGGCAAGCGGGGCGGCTCTATACAGCTTAATAACTTAGGACAAGATCAGTTAGCCCAAATAACACAAGTAGCTCGTAAGCACCAAGTCACGTTTAATCATGTTATTGCTGATTGCTGTATGGCAACCAGCGGTCTAGAACAATTAAATAGTTTAACTGCAAATGGCGGCAAACTTGTTGGAGAGAGAACGACATCCACTGCTCACTGGGCCCATGATCACATTGTAAAGAACATTGAATCTGCCACAAATAGTCAAGACTTAATGCAAAGTGCACTGGAGGCAAATATAGCAAATTGCCATGCTCCCTCAGTCATTACCAACAATAACAACCAATGCACACTTGAGGTCACAACAGATTCTGAGGTCATGGGTAATCTCTACGATAAGTATGAGCATATATTAGGACGTACACCTACTGAGGAAGAGTTTATATTCGTGCTTGGTGGAGATTTTGATATGCTGGTCACAGATTTGGAGAGCACACCAAGTCATCTTACAATCACTGCACACGAAGATCGCCAAGCTTTAATTGCATCAAGTAGAGTAGAGCTCAAAAAAGAAGCACCCCAGTCGACCGCCACTGCAACCCAAGCAAACGCAAACTTAACTGCAGAACAAATTGCTGAAAAGCAGCGTGTCTTAATGGGTAAAACACGTTCTCCTCATTTATCACCTATAGAAGTTGCGAAACACCAGCAAGCCCTCATGGGTAAAGTTAGAGAAAAAACGATTATCGATACACAAAAAGAAAGGTTTAAAGATCTCACTTCCGAAGACAAGCAGGAACAAGATACCGAAGAAGAAAAGCAACTTGAAAAGCAGCGAATAGACAAGCTTGAAGTTGATGAGCAAAAGCAAATTCAAGAAGACTTCAAACTGGCACTTAAGCTTGCAACAGAAGAAGTGACTGAGAAAAAAACAAGCTCAGAGGAGCCCTCACCTGACGAAGATGAGAAACCCAGAGGGCCTGGTGCTTCTAATTAAAAACATCAAAACGAATGGTTTTTCCTTGCACTGAGTAATCAGGGGCAAGAAGTGGCTTTTGTTTTTGTGGCCATTTTAGTACCACGCGTTTTTTCGCATACTTTCTTGCAAGCGTAATAAGCTCAAAGACATCATCATCTGGGCCAATCAGTGTTTGCAGTGCCTTTAAATCTTTTTTGACGGAAGCAGATTTGCTTCTCGAGGGATGCATCGGGTCCAGGTAAATCACATCAGGGTAGTCTTTAGCATGATTTAAGTATTGCTTTGCATCCATAGGCTGTAAAGTTAAGTTAAGCTTGCTATTAAGCCGCTTTAAGCCGTCTTTGAGTAAAGCTTGGAGTATGGGGTTACGCTCACACAAGGTGACTTTGGCACCGGTGGATGCCAAAACTGCTGCATCACGACCAAGACCAGCGGTTGCATCCAGCACATGCATCTCAGGGGTTAGCTTACAAGCGCGTAAGATATCTGGCTTTTTAACACCTGGCTTACAGCGCGCCTCAATAATAGCGTCAAAATCCACATAGATAGGTTTACCATCAGGCACAGATAAGCATAACTTATTATCGATTTGAATCAGCTCAGGTTTCATACAGAAGTCAGAGGTGTATCTACTGCTGCTATGAGATCTTGAGCACAAGCATGCAGAGACGTATAAAGTGGTACCTCACCAAAAGTTTTAAGCGCTTTACGATCTGTCATAGGAGATAAAATCATACGGCATGCTATATTGGCAGCGCTTGCTGCAAGCAAATCTGTGATTCTATCCCCAATCATCACAGCATCTTCCGGTTGGCAACCAAGCTTGTGCAGTGTGTGGGTGAGCATGCCAGGCTGAGGCTTCCTGCAGCTACAACCAGCATCTGGCATATGACGACAATACTCAATACTATCAAGCGTTGCACCTAGCGCCTGCAATTGATTGAGCAGCTTTTCATGAATGGCTTGCAGCATAGGCTCATCATAGAAGCCACGTGCAATGCCTGATTGATTAGTTACAATAGCAATGAGATAACCCTTTTGCTTTAAAGCCGCTATGGCTTCTAAGCTTTTAGGAAAAGCCACCCACTCTTCAGGTGACCTGATATACTCCATGGAGTCTTGGTTGATTACACCATCCCTGTCGAGTATCACAAGTTTTGTCATATCACCCCTGTGGCAATAATGAGACATCCACAACACATTGTAACAGGTTTTGTAACTTAAATAAGAGATGTAAACGATTTTTACGAAGCTTGGCGTCTTTATCAAGCACCATAACTTTATCAAAAAAGGCTTCGGTCACAGGCTTGAGTTTTGCAAGCTCAGTTAAGATAGGCCCATAAGCGTGCTCTTCATACTGCAAAGCAACATTGGCTTGTACTCTGTTTAATTGGGTAAACAGTGCCTTTTCTTCAGGCTCAACCAACTGTGCTTCTTCGGCTTTGCCGCCCGTGATTTTTTGCTGTGCTAAGATTTTACTCACACGCTTTGATGCTTGCGCGAGTGCTTGTGCCTCTGATTGCTGCATAAAGTGATGTAGTGCTAATAACCTTTGGTTTAAATCTTTCAGGCATTCTGAAGATTTGGCCGTCGCGGCCCTAATCCACTCTACGGGATAGTTTTCGGCTTGATAATAAGCAGGCAAGCGCTCCAAAATAAAAGCTTTCACTTCTTCAATAAGCTTTGTGTCAACTTGTAGCGGCACAAGCTTTAACAGCTCGGTGAGCTCTAATGAAAGTGGTGAGGCATTTAAAATACGTATAATAGCAAGTGCATGGCGACGAAGCTTAAAGGGATCTTTTTCACCCGTTGGCTTTAAGCCGACACTGAAAATACCCACCAAAGTATCGACTCTATCAATAAGTGATAGCATCAAACCTAAGTTGGATTTAGGTAAATCATCTTTGGAAAATCTTGGTAAGTACTGCTCTTCGATTGCTGAGGCTACAGCTTTATCTTCGCCATCAGCGAGAGCATAATATTTGCCCATGGTGCCTTGCAGTTCAGGAAACTCAAACACCATGCCTGTCAGCAAGTCAGACTTAGAAATGCTAGCCGCACGCTTTGCAAGCTTGGTATCAATATCAAACTTAGGCGCAAGCTTGGCTGCCATCTTTTCAAGCCTTAGTGTTTTTTCTCTCAGGCTACCCAAGTCTTTTTGAAATACCACATGCTCTGTTGCTTTGACTCGGTCTGCAAGGCTTGTTTTTTTATCTTCCGCATAAAAGAATTGGGCATCACTAAGTCTTGCATGCATGACTCTGGCATTGCCATGGACAACACTTGCTTGCTGTTGGCTTTTAATGTTTGAAACCGTAATAAAGTGCGGTAGTAGCTTGTCTTTGCTGTCTTTCAGCACAAAACATTTTTGATGCTCTTGCATAGAGGCAATCAGCACTTCTGCCGGCACCTGTAAAAATGCTTTATCAAAATCAACCATAAGCGGCACAGGCCATTCTATAATCGAGGTGACTTCGTCCAATAAGTCATCTGGAAGTATAACTTCCCCTACTTTTGCGGCAAGCTTTAAGATTTTAGCTTTCGTCTGTGTGCGGCGCTTAATAAAGTCCGCAATCACATAAGCTTGTTCGAGCGCCTGCTCGTATTCAGAAGGCTGCTTGATAGAAACTGCGCCTGGGTGATGATAACGATGACCATAGGTCTTTCGTGTGGCTTTGCAATCGAACAAACTTGCATCAACCACATCTTGGCCCCACAAAAACACGAGCCAATGTACGGGTCTTACAAAGGTGGTATCACTATCGCCCCAGCGCATGGCTTTAGCAATAGGTAGGCTTGATGATACTTTTGCGGCAAGTTCAGGTAGTAGCGTCTCGGTTTTTTGGCCTTTTAGAACTGCTTGATAACTGAAACGTGGCCCTTTGTCGGTTTCAATCACTTTGAGTGCATCCACATCCACACCACATGAGCGTGCAAAACCTTCAAGCGCCTTGGTAGGCTTGCCTGCACCATCAAACCCTGCCTGCTCTTTGGGCCCAAGTTTTTCGATGGTTTGCTCGGGCTGCATGGCTTCAAGTGACTCAATGATGACAGCAAGTCGTCTTGGAGCACCATACGCTTTGATGTTTTTGAATGGCAGTCTTGCCTCAACCAGCACCTGCTCAAACTTGGCTTTTAAAGCATTACTTAAAAGCTTGACCGCAGCTGAAGGCAGCTCTTCGACACCAAGTTCAAACAATACATCGCGTGCCATCATTTCTTTACTCATCTGTCTTTTTTAATAGTGGAAAACCAAGTGCCTCACGGGACTTTAAGTATGCATCTGCAACGGCACGTGATAAGTTTCGTACCCGTAAAATATAGCGCTGCCTTTCTGTGACAGAAATGGCACCTCTGGCATCCAAAATATTGAATATATGTGAGGCGTGCATCACCATTTCGTAGGCTGGCAATGGAAAGTCTGCCTTAGCAAGTCTTGTTGCCTCTGATTCGAACTTATCAAATTGTTCAAAGTGCCAGGGCACATCGGCAAGTTCAAAGTGATAGGTCGACATCTCAACTTCTTGCTGGTGAAACACATCACCATAAGTAATCATGCCATGTTCGGACTTACACCACGGCATGTCATAGACGTTATCTACACCTAAAATAGACATGGCTAAACGCTCAAGGCCATACGTAAGCTCACCGGTAACGGGCTTACATTGTTGGCCTCCGGCTTGCTGAAAGTACGTAAACTGAGACACTTCCATGCCGTTTTGCCACACTTCCCAACCAAGCCCCCAGGCACCGAGAGTAGGTGATTCCCAGTTGTCTTCGACAAAGCGGATGTCATCCACCAGCGGATCAACACCCAAAGTTTTTAGAGAATCCAAGTATTTTTCTTGAATATCTATGGGAGAAGGCTTGAGTACCACTTGAAACTGATAGTAGTGCTGCAGACGATTAGGGTTTTCGCCATAACGACCATCGGTTGGTCGCCTTGAAGGCTGCACGTAAGCGGCAGACCAAGGCTCAGGCCCAAGTGCTCGTAAAAAGGTGGCGGGATGGAAGGTACCTGCACCAACTTCAAGGTCAAGGGGTTGCATAATCACAACCCCTTGTTTCGCCCAAAAGTCTTGCAGATTGAGGATAACCTCCTGAAAAGTTTCAGGTTTTTTCATACAACTACGACTTTTTATTGGCTTCGTTCACCAAATCCTGCAATGCTTCAAGTGTTGCAGCACCAGGAATAAAGGTAGGCTCATGCTTACCATCAAACTCACCATCTGGAGTGGACGCCAAGATAAACGCAGGTGTACCCATGAGGTTAAGCTTTTCAGCTAAAGCTTGGTTCAGTGCAATTTCATCATCTATGGCTTTGCTCTTCATGTCAGCTTTAAGTTTATCCATATCAAGGCCAACAGACTTCGCTGTTTGCATGACCAAATCATCATCAAGACGCTTTTCAATTTTTAGAAGTGCATCATGTAATGCTTTGTACTTGCCTTGCTTCGCCGCAGCAAGCGCTGCACGAGATGCGGTTTCTGAGCGCTTACCGAAAATAGGCAGCTCTTTATAAACCACTTTAAGCTTCGGATTCTTGGTAGTCAGCTCAGACAATACTGGCGTCATACGCTTACAATGCACGCACTGATAATCAAAGAACTCAACGATAGTGACATTACCTTTAGCATTCCCTGAAAAAGCACCATCAGCTTTGAATAAGTCACCCGCATTATCTTTGATGGCTGACTTTGCAACTTGTTGCATTTCATCTTGCTGCTTCTTTTGTAATGCTTGAGATGCTTCAAGTAAAACTTCCGGATGATTCACAAGGTAATCATGCACGATGGCCTCAACTTCCTTTTTTTGAGGTGCAGATACTGATGCAGCATCAGCAAATGCTGCCCCCCCTGTGCACAACATTGCAGAAGCAAGCAGTGCGGTTGACTTAAATTTCACGTATTTTCTCCTCGTAATAGGCCTATACCCGTGTCAGAACCTAGCATTTCACGGGCTTAATTTCAAGGTTTCATGCGCATTCAAGGTTGGCGTAAGCTGCAACCAACCACTTGGTACCATGCCCTTTAAAGTTCACTTGCAGCCTTGCATGTGCGCCACTGCCTTCTAAAGCCAGAATCACGCCATGACCAAACTTGGCATGCACCACCGACTGTCCCAGTTTAAAGCCACCCGGCACTTCATCTTGAAACTTAGGTGCTGTATTTGCTCTGAACGATGCTTGTGGTGTGTAGCTGCGCCGACCTACACGCACTTCGTCCAAGTAAGTATCAGGGATTTCCTCAAGAAAGCGCGAAGACTTATGGTACTCTTCACGACCATGCTGACGTCTGATTTCGGCATGAGACATAAATAATTTTTCCATGGCCCGGGTCATACCCACGTAGCAAAGCCTGCGCTCTTCTTCTAAGCGCTTTTCATCATCATAAGATTGCCGGCCAGGAAACACTCCTTCTTCCATACCCACTAAAAATACCACCGGAAACTCCAAACCTTTGGCAGCATGTAGTGTCATAAGATGCACATGAGGCTCACTGGCATCGGCTTCATGCTCACCTGCTTCGAGTGACGCATGCGCTAAAAACTCCGACAGCATTTCGGCTGAGTCTTGAATACCTTGCTCTTCTTCATATTGCTTCGCTGCAGAAATAAGCTCGTCTAAGTTTTCTCGCTTGGCTTCTGCCCTATCGCCTTTTTGAGCATCAAAATGCGCTTTCAAACCACTTTGCTCCAGCACACACCTGACCTGCTCTTCTAAAGTCAGGGTGTCACAATCGCTTTTAAGGGCCGCTATTAAATCTAAGAAACCGCGCAATGCATTGGCGGCTCGCGCAGGAAAAATCGCCTCATCCAGTTGTTTATGAGCCATACTCCAAAGTGGCACACCTGCAATTCTTGCCTCGGTACGTATGGTCTCAAGTGTTTTCTCTCCGATGCCTCGGGTTGGGAAATTCACCACACGCTCAAATGCCACATCATCTTCAGGGTTTAAAGTAAGTCTTAAGTAACTAAGCGCATCTTTGATTTCTGCACGCTCAAAAAAGCGCATGCCACCATGAATTTGATACGCAATATGACTACGAAGCAACGCCTCCTCCAGCACACGCGATTGCGCATTAGAGCGATATAAAATCGCCATGCCATCCACATTAACACCTCTATCAATCAAAAGCCCAATACGCTCAGCAACAAAGCGCGCCTCATCAAGCTCATTGAGTGCGCCGTATACTGTGATTTTTTCCCCTTGGTCACCTTGGGTCCATAAATCTTTACCCAGGCGTGAGGTATTATGTGTAATCAAAGCATTTGCTGCTGATAAGATATTGGCTGTTGAACGATAGTTTTGCTCAAGCCGTACCACATGGGCCGACTCAAAGTCATCAGAAAAGCGTTGAATATTTTCGACTTTAGCCCCTCGCCAACCATAAATAGACTGATCATCGTCACCGACCGCCATAACAGTAGCACCACCACCAGCTAAGAGTTGAATCCATGCATATTGTACGGTGTTGGTATCTTGAAACTCATCAACTAAGATTGCTCGAAAACGTGCTTGGTAGTGCTTAAGTAACGCTTCATTATCACGCAGCAATTCATGCGTGCGTAAAAGTATCTCGGCAAAATCAACCACCCCTGCCACCAAACAAGCTTTTTCATAAGCTTCATAAACCTGCAGCCAAGTCCGCCCTGGACCATAGCTTTGCACTTTCACATGCTTGGGACGCAGGCCTTCATCCTTTCGTGCATTGATAAACGCTTGTGCCTGCCTTGGTGGCCATTGATCAGTAGCCAAATTTAGCGATGCCAGTACCCGCTTAATCGTCCGTAATTGGTCGTCACTATCTAGAATTTGAAATTGCTCAGGCAGGTTTGCCAGCTCATGATGCTGCCTTAATAACCTATGACACAAACCATGGAAAGTCCCTACCCAGAGCCCATCAATACTCATAGGCAGCATGTCTCTTAAACGCGCCTTCATTTCCCCAGCAGCTTTATTGGTAAAGGTGACCGCCATAATCTCTTGAGGAGAAAGCCCAAGCTCTGCAATTAAATAAGCGACTCGACTGACAAGCACTCGCGTTTTACCGCTCCCAGCTCCTGCCAACACCAAAAGGTGCTCCATGGGTGCTGTTACGGCTTCATGTTGCCGCTCATTTAAATCTGCAAAGGGGTCGTGGCTTGTCATGAACGCGTTCACTCCATCAATGATTTTGTAAAAGAATGCTATTTTACACGGAAGTATCTCTCACACCTACACCCTTTTATGTTGTACCATTAAACTTTTGTAGATAATCACTTAACTTATGCGCTCAAGAATACTAGGATGTATCATAGCGTTAACCACCATCTTCTCTGGGGGCTGTATGAAAGTCGGCCCAAACCCAGACGATCCGTATGAATCCATCAATCGTAAAGTGTATGCTTTTAACATGGTCTTTGATAAATATCTGATTAAGCCACCGGCTGAATTTTATCTAAGCGTAGTGCCACCCGAAGTAAGAACAGGGGTTAATAACCTTTATAACAACATCAATATGTTCCCAACCGTTGCCAATGATATTTTGCAAGGTGAGTTTCAGCACATGATTCAAGATTTTTGGCGCTTTGTGATTAATACGAGCCTTGGGGTCGGTGGGCTGTTTGATGTGGCATCCGCTGCTGGCATTCCATTCCATGAAAATGACTTAGGCATTACTTTTGCTAAATGGGGTGATATGAAATCCCCCTATATCATGATGCCCATCCTAGGCCCCACCACCATTCGTGATGGCATCAGCTTGATTTTTGATTTCAGCTTTTTTACACCTTACCCGTATGTCCCAACCTATCTACTTCTCCAGGGGGTCTTATCTTTTAGGTACGTTGATCTACGTTCTCGTATGTTTGATACTGATAAGCTCATGCGTGAGGCACCAGATGCCTATAGCTTTATGCGTGATGCCTATCTTCAACATAGAAACTACATGATTCGAGGCGAACAGCCCGATACTCAAGGTAGCTTATATGTCGATGAAGAAGAGTTGTTACAAGAAGTACCCAACCAAGAGTATTA
>Ga0115012_10001146_pt1 | contig 15273 bp, 4 predicted proteins | sample TroAtlMetagenome_FD_88706 | JGI IMG/M metagenome (GOLD analysis project Ga0115012, IMG submission 88706) | Marine eukaryotic phytoplankton communities from Atlantic Ocean - Tropical Atlantic ANT10 Metagenome | ecosystem: Environmental > Aquatic > Marine > Oceanic | place: Tropical Atlantic Ocean...
AATTATCAATGAATTTGCTGCTAGGATCTTTTAGTAAAGAAACAGCAATCTCATCTATCATCAATTCTACCAACTCAGGGGGTGTGAATACCTCTTGAGTTTCTTTTATTCTTTCATCAGATCTTTCAATATTAGATCCTGCCTCTATATTATGCTTGTTCTTTTTCATCTAAACATTGAATATAAGTTGTAATCAAATCATTCTTACCAAAATGATACCTACCATTAGTTTGTGTTGCTACTTCCCTAAACTTAGGAGCAAACTCTAGCAGATTCTTAATTACTTCAGGTGATTTAACATTCAGAAAGTGATGTCCTTTAGCATAGTGTGTAAAGTTCTCAGTCTTTACAATACCGCTAGGTCCACATCCATACTCACCAACAAAAACATCTGCTTCAAATCTATCTTTATAATCTAGAAATTCAAAATCTGGATGTTCAGTGTGCATAGGAATCTCGTTCACCCCTACACCAAATCTCGAAGAGTTCTTTACTCTCCAATATTGTTTAACAGCACTAATACCATTAGGAAATGTAGCATGATCTAGATCATCATCAACCTCACAATGAAGATATGATTTAATTTTATTCTGAGACGAAGGTTTTCTCACAGACGTAGGTAGTACAAACCTAATATCATCTGTGATCTCGGATGTTTTATTTAAAAACCTTATAGCAAGATTTCCTCCTACACCATAAGGAGGATTTCCTATAGCAAGAGTAAATTTCATAATAAGATTATAACAATAATCTCGAACAGTGTCAAGTATTATTCAATAAAGAATATATTACCTTGCGGAGTGCTTCCTCCAGCATAGATAGGTTCAGCATTACCTATACCAGTTATTCTTATTGTATACTTATTTTTAACATGTGAATTACCATGTTTTCCTGGTCTGATTGATAATGGTCCAGAATTACCTTGTGCATCCAAATCAGTATCAGTAGGACAATAGAATGATGTATCTAATGGTTGTGGATCACCCAGAACATTAGCAACGCTTGCTAATGGTGCAGCATTAAATGACCATGTAGAAGAATATCTTGATTCTCCAGGTAAAGTTAACGAATGGCATCCTCCTGAGAAACCTCCTATTGGTTCTAATCTATCACCACTATCTTCTCCTAACTCAACTTGAAGTGCTGTTGTTCCAATAGGGTAAGCTGCGAAAGCAATTCCAGCAGGGTTTTTATTCCACTCTTCAGCTATAAGATTAGGTGGAGTATCATTATCATAAGGATTATTCTTAATTCTAACTTCAATACTAACATTACAAAAATCAATATTATCAGGATAAGCAACCCTTAAAACTCCAACATGTTTTTCTGTATAGATGTTACCATTTGCATCTGGATTTGGGTCTGTATAATTACTAAAATTATCATGACCGAAGAAGGTGCTTGTATGACATTGTAACACACCATCAACCCATACCTGACCTGCGTTATCAGACATCATCATAAGAGGATAATCTCCTGCAGGTGTTTTTATACCACCACCCCTATCACCACTATGGAACTTAAAAGTATATGTTAATGAATGATATCCAGTATTACCTGGACCAAAGGTTGGTGCTTCAGTAAAACTATAAGACTTATAAACACCATAATTCGCTAAGAATCGATGCCAATATGTTCTCTTAGCTTCATGAGTCTCATCATGAAGAGCTGGAACAAATGATTTAACCCATGTACTACTATTACTACCTGCTTCGTTTAGAATTGTTATTACAGCATCACTTCCGTTAGAAGTATCATCCTTTAAATTCATGCTCAACATATCATTAGCCATTTGAACATCTCTTACATTAACTGGATCATTAGGATCATACACACCAGACCATTTTGATGATCTTGCTGGACTGATATTAGTGTTATTTAATTCATTCCAATTTATATCATAGATACCTGGTCCCAATTCCCATTCCTTAATCCCATCACCCCTATTAAGTGTTATACCTTCAATAGTAAGACCTTTAAATGGAACACCTCTATAACCAGTCTTATCAAAATTCTGCTCTTTAATTCTAAACTTAACTGTAGTTCCAACTTTAGCAGTAACCATCAAGTGCATTCCATTTCTATTAAATCTTACATAATCTGGTGGATTTATTGTTAATGTTGGTCGTGTTGGCTCAGTTGGATCTATAGTCTGTTCAGTTCCATCACACTCACCATTATATAAACCTTTAATAGTAGAAGCACTTATATATGGACCTTTTAACTTAAATGGAGTTCCACAAATTGCTGCTCCACCATTACCACCATCACCTGTAATTCCATTAGTATTTCCACCAGCTACACCCCAATCTCCACCATGTCCACCATCTTCTCCATCACCAGCAGGAGATCCACCTGTTAATGTAGCACTACCACATGAAGGATTAATACCTTCTGTGCCTACTTGACCCTGAGTTCTAGATTGATTATATCCTTTACCATTACCACCTCTACCACCTATACCTTGTGTGGGGGGTGTTTGATTAAATGAGTTATCAATAAGCTTTCTACATGTTACTTCTACAGAGTTAGCTAAAACATTTCCATCATCATCCACTAAACATGGATCAGCAGTTGATGTCCAACCTGAAGCAGGTTCATAACCACCAGAACAAGGTGAAGTAAGTACGAAACCACCACCAGCAGTTTTAGGACAGAAAGATACAGTTTGATAATCCCACGTTGAATCCTGACATACTCCTGCAGCACCTGGAGCACCCATTGCTCCAGATTCTCCACCTCCTCCACCACCAAAGATCTGAGCATCTTTCCAAACGTAAACATCAGTCCTAGAACCAATATGCTTTACTTTTAATCCAGGTCCACCATGCTTACCTGGATCACTAGTTCCTTTAGCACCTGTAACTCTATATCCACCAAATCCACCAGAACCAAAACATCTACCATTAACAAAAATAATAGAATTTCTAACTGCTAATGTTGGTTCAACTAACCTAGCACCTGCCTTCTTATCAAACGCTCCACTAACAAGAGATCCTACAGTTCCATTTGTTCCTGTATCATCAGAATAACATGTAGCATTAATGAATATATTCTTCTCTACATTTCTAATCAAATTACCATCAGATCTACTAGTGGTATCCTTACTATTTCTATTATCCCAATCAATACCTTTAGAACCATCCCATCTACCCATATTATATTGACTGATTACCGTTCCACCAACATTACTAATACTACCACAAGTTCCATAATATCTCTTAATAGATCCTCTAAATGTTTTAATACTTAAATTAGATGCATTTGTAGAAAGTTTCTTATCTGGATAAGGATCTCCAGCTATTTTAGTAGATCCAGCAGTATCAAATTCATTCTCAGTAGCATTAGGAACATTAACACCAGTTTGTGTATTATCAGTATTTCTAAAATAATCAGATGCTTTTACTGTTGTTCCAGGAGTATATCCAGTTTGTTTAAAATACTTAGCAATTTCACTAAAACTAATTGCACCACTACCAACAAAATATGGTCCAGCAGTTTCAACAGTTGTATCTCCATTAGTATGAGTTCTCTTTATATTATCTGGAAATACTTTATCATTATATCCATCAGTTCCTGGAGTAAATGGATCTGGTTCACTACTACCAGTAGAAGTAGAAGTATCAAGTAAAGTTAAAGATATTTTTCTTACTTGATTATTTCTTGCCGAATCAGTAAATACTTTAAATTCAAAAGCTTCAGTTCCTTCAGTAGAAGAATCAGGAGAAAACACATGGTTTATTGATGGGGTTTGTCCATTAGTTACTATTGAACTACCCTCCATAGTTCCACTTTGTAAATCAGCAGAAGTAATATCACCAGTTATAGACCAATACAATGTAGTATTATCATCTACATTTGTAGTCTTAATAACAGTTTGTAAAGAACCACCTTCATTAATTGTAAAATTACTAGGAACTATATTGTACGTTGGATCATTTGTTGTAGGTAATCCTATAGTATCATCCCTTAAATTTAATCTATACCAGAGTTTACCACCAAGAGTATTTCCATTTGCATCCTTATTACCAGAATAAAAATTACCATTTACAACAGTAAGGCTGAAAGCATCCCAAGATGTTCCACCATTATCAGTAGCCTCTAAAATCTGATCATTATCAGGATTAACTCTAAGTTTATAAACACCTAACTTCTCAGTCTCAATTGTATCGGTAGTAATACTAATAGGATAATATCCATCTGCCAATGTTAATTCAATATTAGTATCATCAGTTTCTAAAAACTCTCTTATACCATAAATTTTTAATTTATGCGTATCAGAAGTTCCATGTGCTAATGTAAACCTTTCGTTTATTGGTCTAATAAGACTTATTCCACCACTGGCTGTAAGAGATGCATTTTCTGTTGTTACTTTTGACGGACCAGCATATTCTTGAATTACTTTTGCTGAGTCCCCATGTAAAGAATAATTAGCTAACCATAAAGGATCATTAGCATCACTACCTGGTTTAAGACCTTTATAGAAATTGGTCAGATCTGAATTATCTCCCAATATAGCTTCTTTCAATAGTTTAGGAGTTAAACCTCTATTTTGCTGCATAGCAGCAGCTAAATGTCCAGCAACTATAGGACATGAAGCGGATGTTCCACCAAAAAATCTATCTAGATATACATCTCCATTAATACTCTTTGCAGGATGAACGTCTGTTCTTTCATAATAAGTTTGATAACTACTACCCAAGAAATCACTGTCAATATCTCCTGAAGCAGCTAAAGTACCATCTCCAGGAGCATAAAGATCTATAAAACTACCATAATTTGAATAATCATTAAGTCTAATGTAAAAGTCATTAAACATATTTGCTTGTGGACTAATTTGCCTAGGTCCAAATATGAAATTACCGTTTTGGTCTGGTTTTCCTTGAGCTATTGTTTCAGCATTAGCTGGTGGTTTAGTATAATTTTTATGATCAGGTTTTTCACCGAAATAAGTAGCATCATCTATAAAAGATTCATCTTTACTAAGTTCAATACGATTCATAAACGCATCATCCATAGCACCAACAGTAAATATAGGTGTTTTTGGATTATATCCAATTTGAGATGGGAATTTTGCTCTATTTGTATAGAATTCTGGAGAAGCAGATGTAGATCCAACTTTATTATTAAAATCTGGAGAAGTAGAGTCAACAAAATAATTACCCTCATTTCCAGCAGAGAAGGCAAAAATTACTCCAGATTCTACAGCTTCTTCTATTTCAGCAGCATATGTAGAGTAAATACCAATATTACTATAATCATAATCTCCTGTATTTGGATCTATAGTAGGTTCATAATACGGTGGTAATTTAACAGAAAATCCATCTCCACCATCTTCCCAAGGTTCCCATTGATCAGTTCTGCCACGATGTATAAAGTTTGGTATAGGTGGTCTAGATCCAGTTGAAGTAGCATTAGAAGCATTATAAGTTCCAGAAGTACCTCTATACTCATATGATCTAGTCCCAGTAGCCCTAGCATGTCCTGGAGAAATAGAAGAACTCCAACTATTAGATGAAATTGTTGGATCTTTAGGATTAGAAGGAAACTTAGGGTTACTTGGTTTTAACTTATGAAACATTCTACACATCTTCATGCAATTTGGAAGAGTTACTCCACCATGATTCCAAACAATAGTCCATTTATTAGCATTAAATGCCCATCCGAAGGTCTTACCATATGCCAATGAAGCACATGGTGTTCCATGCTTTCCTTTCTTTACAGTCTCTCCAGTTATAGTTTGAAAAACACCCAAAGGAGGTTCATTTTCAGTTCCACCCATCTTAGCTCTATTATAATCCCCACCCTGAACATAAGTGCCAAATGTTATTTCACCAATATCAGTTCCACCAAATTTTGAAGATCTTTTTGTCCTATCCTCCCACCAAGAAATAGCATCAGTAGCATTAGGAACTCTTGTTCCATCCCAACGAACAACAGTTCTACTAGGCACAGCATCAAACCATTCTGGATCAAAATAATATGGAGCATCCAATACTATATCTAAAACACTAGATCGGCCATGCCTTGATAATACATTTCCTGGTATCCAGTTAGGAGGATCATTATCAGTAGTTTTAAATTCTGGATGACCATACCAAACACCATCATCTACAATAATAATATCAACATCTCTTCCATCATTTGTATATGATATATTCTTTGATAGTGCTTGTGCAGGATTTGATCCCCAATCACTATTATAATTTGCAGCAGTTCTTAATGTTTGATATCCTGTTCTATGAGTTTCAGCAGAAGTTGGATTAGTCTTTGGAATTATTAAATTGCCAGAAGCAGGATATGCATTCCAAATACTTCCATCATTGTTATGAGTAACATCATAGGTATATCCATTTATAGGAAGTCTAATTAACTTCCATCCAATACCAGCAGGATTATAATCCCAATTTTCAAATGCTTGATTGGGATAATCATCATTAAGTATAGAACCAGTTAAGGTATGTGCTCCAGCAGTAATATATCCTAAATTAATAACTTGATATTTAATTCCTCTTTCAAGATAATCCTCAGTTACAGCTGCATTAAGATTACGATTACTATCCCAAGCACCGTCTGGTGGATATGCCTTTGTTATTCCATCTTGTTTTTTCCATGTAATAGCAGAATCACCATCAGAAACAACTATTAGTTGATGGGGTCCTGAAGTTGTTATTTCAATTGTACTTTTAAAAGTCTGAATCTGATTTTTTAAAGGATCTGCTGTATTTGTAGGAGATGGAATTGCTGGATAAACAGCATAATCTTTCAATATAGATGGTAAACCATTCCAATATTGCATAGCTGGACTATTTCCTGAACCAGCACTAACATGAACCCAATCAACAGTATCATCTCCATTAGCCACTCCAGTAGTAGCAACTAAAGAGTTAGCAACTTCAACTTCTCCTCCTGCACTAGATGAACTAACTTCAACTAATTGTCTATAATTTTTTACATTTCCAGGAAATCTATCAATATCAAATTGAAACATTGATTCTTCATCATATGGATGATATGATGGATCTAATTCAACATAACTTACATCAGGATGTAATCTTAAATCTTCAACTTCAGCAGAAGATAACTGATATACACCTCTTTTTGGACTATCTAAAAGAGGATTTTTACAACTAACTTTTCTCGTTGGAACCAACGCTTGAACAGCACCTTGATCAACTAGATCTTTATGTACTCTCTGCCAACCTTCAGCAGTTTTAGTCTTAACCTGATAATTTTTTCTTGCCATTAGATTAAACTAGAGTTCCTGAAATGTAAGACCAAGCCGTTCCATTATAAAATTCTATTCTACCATCAGAACTATTCCATATAATCGATCCTGGTTCCAGATTTACTAAATTACCTCTTTGAGTGCTAGTAACATGTGGAAGTTTTAAATGTCTGGTTATTGGCACTCCAGCATCTTTGAAGTCAACACCACATGAAGCTGTTGTAGTTCCAATACCAATGTTTCCTGTGCATCCAAGAGTGCCATCAACTGTTAATGTAGAAGCAATTTCAGAAGTTCCTATAGCAACACCAGAAAATAATCCATGACCAAATTGAGCATCAATAGAAACAGTAGAAGAAACATTTTCACGATTTGTTCCAATAGCAATACGATCTACTTCTATAACATTAACAACATCTAAATCACTAAATGTTGATATACCTGAAGGACTATTAATATTAACATCACTTTGTTCTGTTGGGTATACTATATTACCACCAGTAAGATTTCCACCATCAATTTCAATATTACCAATAACTCTAAGATCACCTGTAATTGAAGCAAATCCAACTACATCTAACTGAACATCAGGATCTGGTTTATTAATACCTAACTTACCATCATATGTAAGAGACATTAACTTCCCATTAGTCTGTCCATATATCCAATTAAAGTTACCTGTATCAACACCAACAAAATTACCAGAGTGTATAAAACAGTTAAAATCTCCTGGATCACTATTGATAAATTCAAATCCTTTATCTACAGAACCATATCTTATAATACCAACACTTTCTCCTATTCCTGCTGTTACATTATAATTTTGCCCAATCTGAATCATTGCTGATTTTTTCCCAACAACATCAACTGTTGCTATTCCAGTTGAATATATGTCAACAATTCTCTTGGGATTATTAATACCAATACCTAATTTTTCCTCAACATGTAATAAACTAGAAGTAGTAATACCTGTATTAGATTGAGCAGATATTAATTCACCAACAGTTGCTACTCCAGCGTTAGCATCTACATATGTCGTATTTACCTGAGTGAATGTAGATGTTTGAGAGGTAACATCTCCTGATAAATTACCATTAATATCATTTGCTGCTGTTAAAATACCAACAACTTGAAGATTATGAACTTGGGCAGCTGAATTGGTATTAATAACATTACCTAATAAAACAGCAGCAGAAGCAGAATCATAATTTAATAAAAATGGAGTGCTATTTGTTATTGTTATTTCAATATATGCTCCAGGAGTTCCTTGAGCACCATAAGCAGTCACATCATTTCCAAAAGCTGAACCAGCTGATGAATCATAATAGAATCTAAGTGGATAAGCAGTATTAGTTGGATCACTAATATCAAATCTATATGTTCTACCAGGAACAAAAGTTAAAACAGGAGATTCTTTACCATCTATAAAATAAGTATTGGAATTTCCCTGATTATAATACCTATTATTCGCAGTTTTAGGAGCAACAGTTACTATGAGAGTTTCTGTAGGACCATGTGGTTGACTAATAATATTAAAACCTTCAATCCTAGAAGTTGTTGTTACGCCAGTTATATTAGCATTAAGAGCAGTAATAATACCACTGTTATTAATATAAGTTGACTCTACCTGTGTAATAGTAGATTCGGAGCTTGTAATATCACCAGTAACATTTCCTTTAAATGTTGTGGCAGTAATAATACCAGTTGCTACAAGACCACCCTCAGAATTAATACCAACTCCTTTCTCAAAATTATTAGAATCGTTATTACCACCAATCTGCAAAGTATGTCTAGGATCTTCAGTCGCAACACCTACATTACCAGCAGCATATATGCTAATAAATCCCAATCCAGCATCTTTATCAATCCACTGGGAAGTTGGAATATTATCCAAATATTGACCATCACCATAATAAGTAACTTTTAAATTTACATCAGTGGCTGTTATAACACCAACTGGATCACCCATCTTAATGCCAGATCCACTAACGTTTGAAGAAAGATTAACATTAGTAATATCTAGATCAGTCGCTATGATCTTATTAAAATTCGCTATTTGCCCAGTAACATTTCCAGTTGTCTTAATATTACCATCAACATCCAAAAGTTCGCTTGGTTGGGTAGATCCTATACCAACTGCTCCAAGAGCATCAACAATAAAATTATCGTCGTCAACTTGGACACCACTACGAAAATTGAATGATTTTTTAATATTCGCCATCTGAATATGTTTTTTATCTATTTATGGGTTAGATTGGTCTTTATTTTTTGAACCTTAAATCATTCTCTAATTCAGAAACTGTCTTAGCTAAAGATTTAACTGCTTCAACTAAAAGTGGAACAACTTTTTCATAATTAATAGCATGAGTACCATCTTCTCTGATAGTATGTAAACCAGGAAGTTTAAGACCTTCAACTTCTTGGGCGATTAGACCAGTATCTGCCTTTCCTTCCCATTTAGATGCTGAATTCCAATTAAATGTATTACCACTAATAGTAAGTATTTTCTCTAATGGATTTTCAATAGGTGTAATGTTATCCTTTAATCTTAAATCAGAAGATGAATATGCGATAATATCAGCAGTTACATCTAATTGTCCTTGAATTTTAACTCCACCTGATTGAGTTAGTAATTTAGCCTGAGCAGGAGTGTTTCCTCCAGCATAGAACAATTCAACATCAGCACCTTTATTATAAACTATACCATGTTCATCATTATCTATATCACCAATAACAATCTTTTTATCACTCTGTATGTAAACATGAGTATTAGGACCCCTTGCAGTAAGTCTAAGATTATCATCTGTAGCAGTTTGATCATGCTGTAGAGTTCCTTTAGGATCAGTAGCATCTGTGCCACCAAAAGTTATTTGTGAACCACTTGGATAATGAGACCCACCAGCAAATGTTACATTTAGAGCAAAAGATCCTTTACCACCAACATGTATAGCACCACCAATACCAACTCCACCTTTTACCTTTAAAGCACCTGTATCTTTATCAGTAGAAGGTGTAGCACTGTAGAATCCTACATCACCACAAACACTTATCTTCTTCTCAAAGGTTGCTCCTCCCTTTACATGAAGAACTCCAGGATTATTATTTAATGAAGCACCACATCCCCAATCAACATCAGTTGTATTCTGAATAGTAATTACACCTTCTTCACTACTACCAACCTTAATATTTTTGGTTAGCATATCCTTAGTGAATCTAGTAATACCATTAAAGGTTACTGGACCATTAAACTGTGATAGAATTTGTTTGGTAGTTCCACCTTCAACAAGTATTCTTTCTTTAACAATAACTTCATCAAATACAACACTCAACTTACTTGGATCTTCACCCGTTACAGTTGGAATTGGAATATCAAATGTAGTCTGCTGTCCACTATCTGCTGAGATCTTAGTGTTTCCAATATAGAAATCACCCTTATCATTCATACCTGTGTAAACAACAGTACCACAAGAGGTCTCTTGTGATTGTGCTAGAAACTCTTCTCTTTCGCTAAGAGTTCTATCAGATATTTGAGGAAGACCAGTTGAATAGTTACCTGGACCATAACCAAGATATTCAAATGTATGACCAGATGCCCTTAAGATAGAAGGTCTACGAACCTCCATTGCTTGAGGAAGTATTCTTCTAAGAACTGATCCATCTATATGGGTTTCTACATTTGTTCCTAAAGCACCCCTAATAACTTGTAATGAATCATTGTTACCCTGTAATTTACTATGAGTAACCCTCATTATCTCATTATCAACCTGTAAATAGGTTCCTAATGGGAACTTAGATTCTATAGATGGTTGAGAGAATGTTCCGTCATATAGTTTTACTTTAAATAATCCATCAGTGGCACTAATTGCTTGATTAGAAAGTATTATATCATGTCCAACCAGAGGTAAACTTCTACCACCAAGATTTTCATCAGATTTACCAGAAATTCCATCATGAGATGACATTCCATGCTTTAAGATATACTTAGCACCAGTAAGAGTAGCCGTACCAGTTATAGAAGTAAATAAATCAGCATTTGTTCCATCAGTCTTATCTACAATAAAATCACCTAAGTTTTCATATGTGGCACTAAGCAATCTAAACTTATTACCTTTCACCATTCCATGAGAATTCTTGATAGAAAACTTGTTTATTGTATTCTGACCAGTTCCACTCTCTAAAGTAACTCCATTAGAATCTTTTACTTCTAATGCTGGACCCATATCAATAATCTGCTGCCCAACATGAACAACATCATTAGTATGTTTATGAAGAGTTAGTGTTCTTGCTCCACTAACTTCTTTAATCATATAATACCCATCAGTAGCTGTGGTTATACAGTTACTTGAACATAATTATTCTCAGAATCAGAAATATGCTTTGCTTCTAATGTTATAGAGCAAAGTGGAGTTCCACCGATACCACCATCAGCAGGAAGAGTTGAATCAAAATATAAAACATCTCCAGTTTTATATCCAGAACCACCCTGATTTATCTTTAAGAAACCATTAGCATCTTTTTGTGGAGCACTACTATCAACAACCACATCTACTGTTGCTCCTTGCCAAGGTGCTGATGAAGGTTGAGTTTGATTATCAAATAATTTTACATTATAATATGTGCCATTTACTGGGAGATCTCCTTGTCCACCTGCATTATTAACAGTTATAGCACCATCATAATATCTAAGACCATTTAATTGATGCTCAGTATCTAATGATATTGCTGTTTCAGTTGTTCCATTTGATGATGTTAAAACTGTATTAGATACACCAAGTGTTGATAAGAATTTATTAGCACTCTCTCTAGTAATACTCTTCTTAAGATCATTAGTTATTGTAGATCCAATTGGAGTAGGTGGAGCAAATGTCTTTGCTTCTGGTGGGTTATCCTCTAGGTTATCCCTATCATGCTGTGGATATAAATCAACAATACTTTGATTATATTTACGAGAAGCAAATGCTCCTTCAGCACTATTATTACCATTCAGAACAAATAAATGATAGATACCATCCTGAACTCCCTCTTCATAAGGAGTAATTACTTCAGATCTATAAACATATAGATTCTCTCTTGTATCATTTCTCTCAACTCTTGGAAGAGATGTTGTTCTAACATTAGTATTAACATTAAGAGTTCCAACTACTATGTCTGGTCCTATTGGTTGATCATCAACTAATTCACAAACTTTATAAGTGAATGTTTTGCCATTAATTACATTATCAACAACAAATATCCCATTAAATTCTCTTTCAAATAAACCATCAAGATTAGATGTCGTAGTTACGTTTCTTATAGTAACTTTGTTTCCAATTTTAAGATGATGTGATTGATCTGTTCTTACAGTCGCTATCCTTGTGTTAGTATCAAATGATATAGTTGTCAATAACTTCAAGTTTCTATTGAACTCGTAGCCTGGATCAAAATTAGATGGATCTGGATTACCTGATCCAATAGTTGTTCTAGTAAAATCATCAATGTGACTAACACTAGTTGTGCTTGATTCCTGAAGAATAAATCCATCCGTAGGATCCTTAGCACCTCTAATTTCTTTAGGAATTACATATCTAACCTTATAAATTTTCTCATCTAAACTCCTATCATCAATCTGTCTTAAAACATATGGAATAGGAACTTCATCATCCTCATCCCATCCTGATAATCCATCATTAGCAGGTACATCCTTAGAGTAAATGGTATTTGTTGCTGTTGATGAAACATGAACAAACCAACCAGCAAGTGTAGATTCACTAACTCCATTTCTAGTTACTGTTTGAACAGAGGAATCAAATTGAATTGGATGTCCTAATTCACCAGGATTCTTATCAGATACTCTACTAACAATAGATACTTTTCCTTCATCAGAAGTAAATGAAGTTCTAATAAACTCAGGAACAGGTAAATCAGCATTTGCTTTTGATGCTGCTATTCTTATCTGATTAGCACCTAAGTTAGGTGATCCACTAGTATTTGTAATCGCATAATATACTTGATGTGCTTTTAATCCAGCAGGAAGTTCACCATTATCAGATATAATTCTTATAGACTCACCATTTTGTAGTTCATGTGATCCATCTATTGTATAAATTGCATCATTAGTATTATCAACTGGATTTGAATGTAATGCCTTATATGCTTTTTCAGAAGTTTGTTCTGTTGATGTAAATGTTCCATCAGACATAACAATGGTTGCTTGAAGCGGAGCACTTCCAGAAGTAGAATTATCAAGATATATTTTTTCACCTACCCTAGCACCAATCCTAAATCCTTGAGCGATTGATGAAGGTGGGTTAAATTCGTTTTTGTTACCAAGTAGATATAAACGTCCTGGAACAGGATTACTAAGATTGTCAAGAACCTTTTCAGTCATCTTCTTATCAATCTGAAGCCAATCAACTCTTTCTTCTTGACTGACAGCAGCTCTTGGTGTAATAATAGAAGTTACAAATCCCTTATTATCTTTGGCAAATGCTTTTTCTTTAAATCCATCAGCAGCAAGAGCAAACTGTCCAAAGTTAGAGTTAGAGTTGGTAACTGAAGCATCAGCACCAGATAACATTCTAAAATGTGTATGATATCCAATAGCGAATACAGAAACTATCTGAACTACAGAATCATTTGAAACTTTAATATGAGTCGTTTCCCAATCTGGTCTATAAACAGCATCAGAATCTAAATGATAAACTTGTTCTGGATTAGTAGAAGATGATTTAGCTGATAATGTTTCTCCCTTTTGAACAGCAGGAGTTAATCCATCAAATTTTCTACTAGTATTATTATACTTAAGGAAAGCACGATCATCCTTCTGTAGAGATACACCAGTAAACTGGGCAACAACCATAGATTTAAATCCAGTTGCCTTAGATCCATCAGCATGCATACCTTGCATACCATAAACTGATCTTAATGAACAGTTAAAGACATATGGAGAAGCACCAGTTACTGTATCAGTTTCTACTTGAATTTCTGCTTCACCAAAACCCAAACCAGTATTACGTCCAGCAGGTAATGTTGCCTTTACTTGTGGTAGTAAATAAGTGAATCTATTTTCATCAATTACAGTCTTAACTTTTGTCGAAATATTATAATCAGCAGAACTTACTTCCTTAACTTTAATTGGAGTTCCACTACTCAAACCATGAGCAGATTTTGTCGTAACAGTTACTACACTTCCAGCAGTATTACCATCACCAGAAAATATATCCTCAATTCTTAAAGGATCTGTAGCAAAAGCACCAACTATTTCAAATTCAGGTCTTACTGGAGCAAAATCGTTTGGATATGTAGGATATTTAAAACGAACTTCTCTAGTAGATGCTCTATTAAATGCATTAGATAACTTACTATAATATACCTGTAGGTCAGTTAACTGATAATCACCGATAACATTAATACCATCAGCATAATCAAAACAAGTTAATTTATGGTGAGAGAAGGTTGGTTTTGATTGATTAATTTCACCAAAATCTTTATGGTCAGTATATACTGTAGTATTCTCATCACCATCAAATAATGTAAATTGCCAGAAATAGCATGTACCAGTAATCTTAAAGATTGATGAATAGGGAACATCAGTATCTGTTGGGTTTGGGACATACTTAGGTCTTATTTTTGTCTTTCTTAAATCTAGTCCAACTAATGAAGTTCCACGAGGAACAATAACTCCACCATGAACACTATTAAACCTATGAAGTACATTAGTTCTCTGTGTTAGATCAAAATTTGAATCAAGAGTTAAACTAAAAGTTTCTGTTGCTCCAAGATTACTTACTCCACCATCTGGTGCTACTGCTCTAGCATCTCCATTTACAGTTTTAATACCATATCCTGGTCTGTTATCTACTAAATGTTCACCAGGAAATAGTAATATAGTTGTCTTCTCAACAATATCGTTATCGTTTCCTTCTAGGTATGAAAATCTTGCGGATTCTATTAATGCCCTCTGAATAGTCTTAAACGGTTTTGTTAACGAATTACCTTCGTTTTCAATACCGTCAGTAGCATCAAGATCATTTGGATTTACATAAAGAATACGTCCCTCAGTATTC
>Ga0115012_10001147_pt1 | contig 15272 bp, 14 predicted proteins | sample TroAtlMetagenome_FD_88706 | JGI IMG/M metagenome (GOLD analysis project Ga0115012, IMG submission 88706) | Marine eukaryotic phytoplankton communities from Atlantic Ocean - Tropical Atlantic ANT10 Metagenome | ecosystem: Environmental > Aquatic > Marine > Oceanic | place: Tropical Atlantic...
AGTGCCCGATCGGCCAAGTATCAAGGCCGCAATCTCGTCGTCTGTCGCGTCCGCGGCGGGATCAAAGCGGATGAGTTTTTTGCCTTTGGTGACCCAAATGGATGAGGCCGCGCGTGCGAGCCCCAGGGCCTCTTCTCGGTGGATCTTGATCTTGTTCGCGTTCACGAACTCAGGTTGAACGATGTTTTTGGGTCCCAGGAACTCCTGGGCGCGTGTGCAACTCGTTCAACTTTTGCGGTGGTAATACCAGTGGATGTCGGTGCTCATGAGTCCTCCAAGGTGCAATCGTTAATCCGTGGGACGGTCGATGACCCACACATCTTGCGTGATGCCATCGTGAATGACGGTGCCATCGGCGCGCATGCCGAGTTTGGTGGCGACCCGCTTGGCGGGCTCATTGGCGGTCACAATGATGGCTATGATTCGATCGGCTTCGGTCCGTTGCCAAGCGTGTTCGAGCAATGCCAATGCCGCCTCTGTGGCAAAGCCTTCGTCTTGGTGGTCCCGAGCGAAGTGCCATCCGATTTCGATTTCATTCGGCATGGGCCGCGCAGGCTGGAGCATCACATTTCCCGCAATGGTGCCGTTGGCTAGCGTCACCGCAAACCAGCCCAAGCCTTCTTCGCATGCGGCGCTGATTTCGATCGACGAGGCCAACTTTCCCGCGCTGCCGGGCAGATCGGTGGATGCTCCCCACCAGATCACGCGGTCGTCGCCCCATATGGAATGAAAGGCCTCAAGGTCGTCCATCGTCCAAGGTCGAAGGAGGGTTCGGTCGGTGTGAATTTCAATCATGGCTCTTTCCTAAACGACTTCGGCTCGGCGTCGAGAAGAAAGGTGTTGCGTGTCCACCTAACGAGTGGTAGGTAAATGCCTACCGATCGGTAGAAGGTTGCCATGAACGACACAAAATCCAGAATCTTGGCTGTGGCCACCCGGCGCTTTGCGCGGGCGGGATTCGATGGAACATCATTGTCGGACATCGCCCAAGAAGTGGGTATGCGCAAACCGAGTTTGCTCTACCATTTCGAATCCAAAGACGCGCTCAGGGAAGCCGTTTTGGTGGACCTATTGGGTCATTGGCAGACCCGGTTGCCGGCCATTTTGGAGCGCGCGCATTCCGGAGGCGATCGCTTCGCGGCCTTGTTCGATGAAGTTCATGGTTTCTTTGCGGCGGACCCTGCCCGGGCTCTGTTGGTCCTGCGGGAGGTGGTCGATCGACCCCAAGAAACCCGGGACCGGCTCAGCGAAGCCATTCGCCCGTGGCTATCCCTGTTGACTTCGGCGATTGAAGACGGGAAACGGGCCGGCTCTTTGAGGCCGGAGGTCGACCCGGAGGCCTACCTTGTGCAGAGCATCGTCATGATTGTGGGGTCGTTCGTCGCGGCGGATCTGGGGGCGGCGGTGTTTGGCTCATCCGATGGCAAACCCTGGTCCGAGCGGCAGCGGATTGAAGCCCGACGAATGGCGCAACACGCTTTGTTTTTTTCGAGAAACTGAGGACGATTTATGGCTCATTTCATCCGCGACAACCCAGATTTGCAGTTTTACCTCGACCGATGGATCGATTGGGGAGCGCTTCGTGCGATGTCGGAAATTCGAACCGACGATCCGGACGCGCCCGCCAGCGACGAGGAGGCCGCGGAGTTCTGGAAGGAGATTCTCGACCTCATTGCCGATTTTTCGGCCAATGAGATCGCGCCTCACGGCGCCCAACTCGACCGCGAGGCCGTGGAGATGGTGGACGGAGAGGTGGTGTTCCCCGAACGATTGCAGGGCATTTTTGAGCAGATTGCCGCGATGGGGTTGCACGGCATTTGCCTGCCCAGAGAGTTGGGTGGCATGAATTGTCCGTTGTTCTTGTACATGGTCCAGTGCGAGATCATCAGCCGCGCCGATGTGTCTGTGATGACTCACCATGGGTTTCACGGCGGAATGGCCACGGCGATGCTGATGTACTCCTTGGAAGAAGGCTCAACCGAATACGACGACTCCTTGACCATCACCAAGACGCGATTTGCGGAGCCGATGGCCGACATTTTGTCGGGCGAAGCTTGGGGGTGCATGGACATCACGGAGCCGGATGCTGGGTCCGATATGGGCGCGCTGCGGTGCGTGGGCGAACAAGGCGAAGACGGCCAGTGGACGGTCAGTGGGCAGAAGATTTTCGTGACTTCCGGCCACGGGCGATACCATTTTGTCATCGCGCGAACCGAAGAGGCCGACGAGGGTGCTTTTGGCGGTTTGTCCGGGTTGTCTTTTTTCTTGGTGGAAACGTACACGCCCAACGAAGACGGAACCCGTACCCGGCACGCTCAGATCGAACGGATTGAAGAAAAGCTGGGCCACCACGCATCGGCGACTGTGACCATCAACTTTGACCGAACGCCGGCCCAGTTGGTTGGTTCGCGGGGCGATGGATTCAAGCAGATGTTGCTCCTGATGAACAACGCCCGAATTGGGGTTGGTTTTGAGTCGTTGGGGTTGGCTGAGTCGGCTTGGAGGATGGCGCGGGAATACGCGGCGGTTCGCCGGTCGATGGGCAAGACCATTGATCAGCACGAGTTGGTGGCCGACATGCTCGATGAGATGCAGTCTTCGGTGGAAGGGCTTCGCGCCCTGTGCATGCGCGTGGCCATGTTGAACGAAACCTTCCAACGCAAACGTATGCGCTTGAACCATTTGATGGCGGACGATGATCCGGAGCGGCCGGCGCTGGCACGAGAAGTGGCTGAACTCAAAAACAGCACCCGTCGGTTGACGCCATTGGTGAAGTTGGTGGGCAGCGAAGTCGCGGTCAAGATGGGTCGGATGGCCATTCAGATCCACGGTGGAAGCGGCTACACAACCGAATACGGTGCCGAGAAACTGTTGCGCGATGCCTTGGTGTTGCCCATCTACGAGGGCACCACCCAGATTCAGGCCCTGATGGCGACCAAAGACAACCTGGTGAGCGTGACAAAGGATCCCGCGCGGTTTGCCCGGCAGTTGGCCAAGCACTGGCAGCGCTCTCTGTTTGCCGACGACCCTCTGGAACGCAGAGTGGCAGGCCTTCGTCACGGAAGTTTGACGGCCATGCGCACGCTGATGGCCCGCGTGGTCAAGCACAAGTATGGCGTGGCCAAAGCCAATCCCGAACTCACCTTGGCCCGCGCGTTCAAGACATGGGACCCCAACGTCGATTTTGCGCCCGCTCTGTTGCAGGCGGAAAATTTGTCGTGGATGTTGGCCGATGCTGCCACCGCCGAAGAATTGTGGCGGCAAGCCAAACTGCACGGTGATCGGCGCCCGGTTTTGGAGCGTTTTTTGGAGCGCGCCGAAACGCGGGCCAACGACCGACTGCATCGCATTCAACACACGGGCGATCGATTGCTCAATCAACTCAATCAAACTGAACCGAAGGAGGCTGTGGCATGAGCGACACCTTGCTGGCTTGGGCGTCGAATCCGACGTCGCGAAAAATGATGTCTGTGGTGGGTTTGCCCACCCCTCAACCCCTCAGCCGGGCCGAACAGTCTTGGTCCAACACGCCACTCGAGGGCACCGTGTGGGCGGTTGCGGGTGGCTCGAATGCCCCGGCCATCATCGCCGCAGTGGAGTCGATGGGCGGTGCCATGGCGGGCGATGACGATGAGCGCATCCAGGGCTTGGTGTTCGATGCGACTGAGGTTGCTTCGGTGGCCGATCTGCGCGCGCTGTACGACTTTTTTCATCCGCGCATTCGGTCGATCGGCCGATGCGGGCGGATTGTTGTGATTGGTCGACCGATGGACGCCCCGGGGTCGGTGGCGGAAGCCGCTGCGCGGGCTGCCCTCGTGGGCTTCACCAAGAGCATGTCCAAAGAAGTGGGCCGGAAAGGCACGACGGCCAATCTGATCACCGTTGATGCGGGTGCTGAGTCGGGACTGGAGGGGCCGCTGCGGTTCTTTTTGGATGCGCGCTCGGCCTTTGTCACCGGTCAATCGTTGCGGGTCGGATCTGCGGGCATTGAAGGGAAGTGGTCGGCGCCTTTGGACGGCAAGACCATTCTCGTCACCGGCGCCGCGCGCGGCATTGGGGAAGCCACCGCTCGCCGTTTGGCTGCGGAAGGTGCCAAGGTCATTTGCCTCGACATACCGCCCGAGTCGGAAGCCTTGGAGGCTTTGGCTGGAGAATTGAATGGCGTGGCCTTGCCGCTCGACATCACCGACGGGGCGGCCGCGGACGGCATCGCTGAAGCCGCCCAGGGTGTGCTGCACGGCGTGGTTCACAATGCCGGAGTCACCCGGGACAAAACCTTGGGCAAAATGGACGAGTCGTTGTGGGACTTGACCCTTGAGGTCAACCTCGGCAGCGTTCTTCGCGTGACCGAGTCGCTTGTGGAGTCCGGTACGGTTCCCAAAGGGGGGACGATTGTGCTGGTGAGCTCCATTGCGGGGATTGCCGGCAACACCGGGCAGACCAATTACGCCGCCTCCAAGGCCGGCATCATTGGGATGACCCAACGTTTGGGTGCAGAGTTGAAGGACAAAGGCATCGCGGTGAACGCCGTGGCGCCCGGATTCATTGAAACCCGCATGACCGATGCGATTCCTTTCGGTATCCGTGAGGTTGGACGCCGACTGTCCAACCTCAATCAAGGCGGTCTTCCTTTGGACGTCGCCGAGACCATTGCTTTTCTTTCTTCGCCTTCCGCTTCGGGTCTGCACGGCAACGTGCTTCGGGTCTGCGGCGGCAACCTTTTGGGAGCCTAATATGCCTGTTTCTCAGTCGAACACCGTTGCCCGTCGCGCGGTCATTGTTGGTGGAAATCGCACCCCCTTTGTGAAAGCGTTTTCCGAGTTTCTGCACCTGGACACCATCGATTTGGGTGTGGAGGCGGTGCGGGGTTTGTTGGATCGCACCGGCCTTGATGCCGCCGAGTTGGACGGCGTGATCTGGGGCGGCGTGTTGTTGCCTTCGCTGGCGCCGAATGTGGCCCGCGAGATCGTTCTTGATCTGGACTTGCCGGCGTCGGTCGAAGCGATGACGGTGACGCGCGCGTGCGCATCGGGTTTGCAGGCCATCACCGATGCGGTGGCCAAGATCGAACGGGGCGAGGCGGACGTCATCATTGCGGGCGGGTCCGACTCCACATCGAACGCCACCTTGGCCATGCCGACCGAATTTGTGCGTTCCGTGGCTCCGTTTGCGATGGGCAAGAGTTCCGGCGTGGGCGGGTTTTTCGGCATGCTCGGGGGTCTTTTCCCGCCGACCAAAGCGCTCCCGAAGATGCCCAAGGTGGCCGAGCGGTCCACCGGGGAAGTCATGGGCGAGTCGGCCGAAAAAATGGCCGGCATCCACAGCATCAGCCGCGAAGCGCAAGATGAGTTGTCGGCCCGCTCGCACCATCGAGCGGCGGCCGCTTGGGAAGAAGGCGTGTACGATCAGGAAGTCACCGCGGTGACCGTCGATGGCAAGACCGTCGAGCGCGACACCATTGTGCGCGGCGACACCACGGTCGAGAAAATGGCCCGCCTTCGGCCCGTGTTTTCTTCAGACGGTACGCTGACAGCGGCGAATTCCAGCACGTTGACCGACGGGGCTTCGGCGACGTTGATCATGAGCGAAGAGAAAGCCAAAGAGTTGGGGTTCACCCCTTTGGCGGCGTTTCGCAGTTGGGCCTATTCCGGTGTGGATCCCAGAGAGCAGTTGTTGAAAGGGCCTGCATTGAGCATGCCCAAGGCCCTGGAGCGCGCCGGGCTCAGCCTTGATGAAGTCGACCTGATCGACATGCACGAAGCCTTTGCGGCCCAAGTGTTGTCGATTGTGTCGATGCTCGAGGACCCGGAGTTTGGGAAGTCCGAGTTGAACCGCGATGGTGCTGTGGGAACAGTGGACCCGGACAAGTTGAACGTGCGCGGCGGTTCGGTGGCCTTGGGTCACCCCTTCGCGGCCACCGGGTCTCGAATGGTCAACACCGTGGCGCACGAACTCCACCGGTCGGGCAAGAACACGGCCCTTCTTGGGATTTGCGCAGCGGGCGGCTTGGGTGCCGCCGCGGTGCTGGAACGAATCGAGTGAACCGCGCGCGTGGACGGGGCCAACTCCGGGCATCCGGGGTTGGTCAGCGCCGCGCGTTCATGAAGTCCGCCAGCCGCCCCATGGCGGTGTCGATGACCGCGGGTGGCGGGAGAATCACAAACCGCAAATGGGCGGTGTTTTCTTTTTGGCCGAAGCCGGAACCGGGCACGCAGACGATTCCAGTGGCGGCCATCAGGTCCATGACGAAGGCGTTGTCGTCGGCCACACCGTGCAGGCGAGGGAAGGCGTAAAACGCACCTTGAGGGGGGATGCAGGTGATCCCGTCGATGCTGGCAATGCCCGCCATCAGTCGGTCGCGGCGGTCGGTCAGGCGAATGATCATGTCATCGATGTGGTCTTGGGGGCCGTCGAGTGCCGCTTTGACCGACGCTTGGGCGGGGTGGCTCGCGCAGAGCCGCGCCCGTTCGAGTCGGCCAATGGCATCGGAGTATTCTTCGACCCAGTCGGTCCGACCGCTCACAACGCCCCAACCCACGCGCAAACCGGGCCCCAAATAGCATTTGGCCACCCCACCGAACGTGACGCACGGGTGGTCTCCGGCGCGCGATGCCAAACTCACCAATGGTTGTCCGTCGAGGATGAGTTTGTCGTAGATCTCGTCGGAGAGCAGCAACAGGTTGTGCCGTTTGGCCAACTCCACGATGCGGTCGAGTGTCTCGGTTTTTGCGATCGCGCCGGTGGGGTTGTTGGGGTTGATGATGACCAACCCTTTGGTCTTGGGCGTGATGCTTCGCTCGATGTCTTCGATGTTGGGCTGCCAGCCGTTGTCTTCGTCGAGTTCATAGGCCACACCGTTGGCCGAAAGCTTGGACAACAACGCGGTGTACAGGGGGTATCCGGGACTGGGAACCAGCAAGTCGTCGCCGGGGTCCAGCAGCGCGGTCATGGCCAGCTCGATGGCTTCGCTGGCTCCGGTGGTCAAGAACACATGGTGCGGGTTGTTGATGCCTTTTCGGTGGGCTTCACGGGTCACCGCGCCCACCGATTCGGCGGTGCCTTCTGAAGGTCCGTACCCGTTGTTGCCTTCGATCATGGATTTCGAAATCGCGTCCACGATGTGGCGGGGGGTTTGAAAGTCAAACTGAATGGGGTCGCCGATGTTCAAATAGAGCATGTCCATGCCCTTTGCGGCGTGTTCGCGCGCTTTCATCACGACATCGCGGATGGCGTATCGGACACCATCGGTGCGTTTTGCGGCTTGAATCGGTTGCATGGCGGTCGGCTTAACCGCTCCGCGCGCGCCACCCCATCCATCCGGCTGCCGGCAAGATCAGTCCGACCGCTTGCCCCAATCCGGCTTCCTGCCAAATCACGAATCCGGCCATCACAAGGACGAACCACGCGAACCCTTTGCGCAAGGTGCGGGCGGAGACCCGAGCGGAAAAGTGTGTGCCCACCAGGGTGCCCATGACCGCCGCCGCGGTCACGGCCGCTGCAAGGGGGTAATCCACGGCGACGTGGCTGATGTACCCGCCAAACGCGGCGTAGGATTTCAGGGCGATGACGATGAGGGATGTGCCCACTGCTTTGTGCATGTCCATTCCGCCCACCAACACCAGAGCGGGGACGACCATAAAGCCTCCGCCGGCGCCCACCAACCCGGTGGCGAACCCAACAGCAAGCCCTTCCACGCTCACCAACGCGACGGGGAGGGGGCCCTCGCGGGGCGCCATTTCTCCGCGCCCGCGGAACATCATCACCGAGGTCACCAGCATCATGGCCGCAAACAGAAGCAGCAAAGTGCTGCCGTCGAAAAAGTGGGCGCTGCGCCCGCCACCGTAGGCGCCCGCCATCGCGGTGACGGCAAAAATGGCGCCGGTGCGCCAATCCACATGGCCTTGTTTGGCGTGCCGTAAACCGCCCACGCCGGCGGTGGTTCCCACCACCAACAACGATGTAGCAATTGCCGACTTCGCCTCAAGCCCGGCAACGTATTTGAGCACCGGGACCGCAAGAATGGAACCGCCTCCGCCCATCAGACCGAGGCTCAGTCCAATCAACACGGAAAGCGAAAGCACCGCAATCATGCAGATCCAGCGGCTTCATCGCCCCGATCGAGTCGTTGAAAAATCACCATGCCGGCCACCATGGTTCCCACGAAGGTGAGCGCTGCGGGTCCGAAGCCGGCCGCCGAGACCACGCCCGGGCCGGGGCAGAAGCCGCCGAGGCCCCACCCGACGCCAAACAGGCCCGCTCCGATCACCAAGCGCCGATCGATGTGCGCGGCGGTCGGGAGGGAAAATGCGGCAGCGAACAGGGGGCTGGGCCGTTTGATGATGAATCGGTGGGTCGCCAAATGAGCGCAGATTGCTCCCACCATCACGAAGGCCAGGGAGGGGTCCCATTCGCCCAATGGGTTGAGAAAATTGATCACTTTATTGGCGTCGGTCATCCCGGAAACTCCGAGGCCCAACCCAAACAGAAGTCCGGCGGAAATCACAAGAATGTGTCGATTCACAATGCACCGCCAAAGAACAACTGAACCGCCGTGGCGGTCGCGAATCCGGTGGCCATGAAGCTCAAGGTGGCTACAAGAGAACGTTTCGAAAATCGGGTCAGCCCGCAGACTCCGTGACCGCTTGTGCATCCGTTGCCCATCCGTGTGCCCACGCCCACGCACAGGCCGGCTGCGCCCACCGCCAAGAGCGATCGCGAGTCGGGTTCGGCGATCGCCGAAGGCATAAAGGCCACAATGGAGAACCCTCCGGCCACCAGTCCAATCACGAACAACAGACGCCAAGTGGTGTCGGCGTTGGTGCCTTGAAGCAGGCCGCCAACAATGCCACTGATGCCCGCCACTCGACCGATGCTCAGCAACAACAAACTGGCTGCGAGGCCGATCATTGCGCCTCCAGCAACGGCCATTTGGATGGATTCCATCATGACTGAACGGTCCCTTCGGCCCGGGCCGCGTTCCAGGCGATCATGCCGCCTGTCAGGTTGCTGACATCGGTGAAACCCATCGACAACAGTGCGGTGGCGGAGTTCCAAGACCGCTTGCCGGAACGGCAAACCATCAACAACCGGTCACTTTTGTCCCAATGTGCAGCCGCTTCCACTATTTGCCCTTTGGGGATCTTTTCCGCGACTTCAATGCACCCCAGTTCGCCCACCCATTCGTGGGGTTCGCGAACATCAATCAGGCGCCATTCGGACAACTCGCCCACTTCGGCAGGGGCGACTTCCGGAACCCGTTGTGCTTGGTTTTGGTCGGCTTCGGACGGCACTCCACACCCCAGGTTTGCGGGAACGGCGACGTCGATCTTTTTGGGCATGCCCAGTTTGAGATTTTCCATAATGGCTACGAATTCGTCCTCGGAAATGGTGGTGTTGAGTCGCGGATTGTGGGCCTTTTCTTCGCCCACAGTGGTGTGTGTATGGCCGTTGTAGTCGTGACCTGGGTACACCAGGGTGTCGTCGGAAAGCGCGAAGATGCCTTCGTGAACGGAACGGTACAGGGTGCGCGCATCGCCTTGCTGAAAGTCGGTTCGTCCGCACCCACGGACGAAGATGGTATCGCCGGTGAATGCGTAAGTTTGGTCGTTGTGGTTCACCACGTAGGTCAAACACCCAGACGTGTGACCCGGCGTCGCCACCACCTCGATTTTGTGGCGTCCAAATTCAACGGAATCACCGCCTTGCATGGGGCGATCTGCGCACGCCACACCGGCCGCGCCGGATACGCCCGTCAAGCACCCGGTTCGTTCCCGCAGCGTGCCCGCTGCGGTGACGTGGTCGGCGTGCACGTGGGTGTCGAGGCAATAGACCAGGTTCAGATTCAGTTCGTGGATCAGGCGCAGGTCCCGGTCCACTTGCTCCATGACTGGGTCGATCAACACCGCATGACGCGTGTCCTTGTCGGCCAGCAGGTATGTGTAGGTGCTGGTGTCTGGATCGAAGAGTTGTCGGAAAATCATGAAACTCCTCCCGCGGTCATTCTAATTCCTTGAGCGCACAAGGGGTCAGGGAGCCGTCAAAGGATCCGCGGTTTCGGCTTGCTTTGCGGTTCGCCCGCCATCCACACGGAAGGTCTGTTCGACGGTTGCGTCCAGCAGCGCCGTGTTGTGGCTCGCCAAAATCATCGCCATGTTCCGACCAAGGGCGTGCTTCTTCAGTGCAGCGGCAATGCGAACGGTGCGTTCGGGGTCCACCGCCGCGAATGGTTCATCCAACAGCAGGAGCGATGGTTGGCTCAGCACTGCCCGACCAATGGCCACTCGTTGCCGTTCTCCGCCGCTGAGGTTGCGAATGGGGCGGTCCAACAGGTCACCGATTTCGAGCCACTCCGACACCAACTTTAGGTCCGAAGTGTCTGAAAGTTCTCTGGCGCCAAAGAGTAGGTTTCCCCTTACATTTAGATGGGGGAACAGGTGGGGGCTTTGCATGGCCAACCCCACGCGCCGTTCCGCAATGGGGCGTTGATGGATGGCGGTGCCAAACACAGAAAGCTGAACCGTATTCGCGGATTGAATGCCGGCAATGATGTGCAGAATCGAGGTTTTTCCGCTGCCAGAGGGGCCGGTCAGGCCCACCAAGGCCGCCGGTGTGTCGATTGAGGCATGAATCTCAAATCGGCGGTTTGGGGAGTGTTCGATGCGAATGGATACGCTCATGTCCAATCCTCCCTTAGCCGCCGCTGGCGCCACACCAATCGCTCGTAGGCCAGCAATGCGATCAGGGTGACCAGCACCGAGGCTGCGACCAGTTGGGCGGCCGCAAGTTCTCCTCCGGGGACCTCTGTGGCTGCATACACAGCCAAGGCCAATGTTCGCGTGGATTCGGGTTGGTCACCGGCGAACATTGCCGTTGCGCCAAACTCACCCAAGGCCCGGGCGAAGGCCAGTACGCACCCCGCCGCAATGCCCGGAAGGGCCATCGGGATCGTCACGCGACGAAACGCGCTCCATGGGGTCAAGCCCAAGGTTTGCGCCTGTTGTTCGTAGCGCACATCGACCCCTTCGATCGCGCCGCGGATCAAGATCATGAGCAGCGGAAACCCCACCGCCGCTGCGGCCACCACCGCGGCCCAAGGCGTAAATGCGATGCCCATCCCCGCCCAGTGCGCTCCTTTCAGCAGCAGCCATCCGGTGACGACGGGCGGCAGGACCAGCGGGGCCAAACACAGCGTGTTGAGCAGGGCCTTTCCACGGAACCTTCGCCGGGCCAGCAACCAAGCGAGCCCGATGGCGGGCGGAAAGCTCAGAACCAAGGCCGCCACCGCCACCCAGACCGAGCGAAGCAACGGTGCTGCGGCATCGACGGGAGCCCGCGCATGGGGCGCGGGTGCGCGCGCGGATGCGGCGGAATCCGGTGCGGAAAAACCGCGGTCCAGCAGCATGTTTTGCACCGACGCAGAACGGAGCTTGTTGACCAGTGCGATGGCTTCCGGTTTCGCCGATCCGCGCGGGGTCAGGCCCACGTTGTACACGATGGGCCGGTGAGAGCCGGAACCGAAAGATCCGCTGATGGGAAGGTTTGGAATGCTCACCGCATCGCTGTTGTAGACGATGGCGGCGTCGACGTATCCGCTCGAGACATGGGCCAAGACGGCCGCGGCATTCGGAGCGGAAATGAGCTTGTCGGCCACGGCGTCGTGGAGGCCCCAGTGCGCGAGTGCTTCGCGGGCGTAATCGCCGATGGGGCTGCCTTCTGCTCCCACTCCGATGCGCCGGGCGTTGTGCAGGGGGTGCGGGCCCGCAACAACCAGGGTGTTGCCGACCCATTCGTGCCGATCGACCACCCCTCCCGTTTGCTCGATGGTGTCCATCCAGCGCGGGTCGGCCACGATCACCAAGTCGGTTTGCATGCCGGCGTTGAGTTGTTGGGCCAGTCGGCTCGAAGAACCGAAAGTGAACGCGACATCATCGCCTTCGGTGGCGGCGGTCAGTGCCTCGGTCAGACTGGATGCGGCGGCAACGGTCACCGGTTCCGATGCCGCAGCCAAGGTCGACCAGAGTCCGACCAGAAGCAAGCAACATGAGCGCAATGCCGTCATGGGTGGAACATAGTTTGGAATGGCGTCCGGGGCTCCTTGTGGGCTTTGACTGCGGGCGCTAAGGCGAAGAAAACCCGGAGAACCTCATGTTGAACATTGGCGACGTCGCACCCAACTTCACCCACCTCGATCAAGACGGAAAGGAAGTTTCACTGTCGGACTTTCGCGGATCCAAGGTGTTGATTTGGTTTTACCCCAAGGCATCCACACCCGGCTGCACCGCGGAAGGGTGCAACATTCGCGACCATTACGCTGCTTATGTGGAGGCCAACGTCAAGGTGCTGGGCATCAGCAAAGACTCGGTCAAGCGTCAAAAGAACTTTGCCACCAAGCAGAACTTTCCCTACCAATTGTTGGCCGATGAGGAAGGCACGACCGTCGAAGCCTACGGGGCTTGGGGTCCCAAGAAGTTCATGGGGCGTGAGTTTGATGGAATCTTGCGCATCTCGTACGTCGTCGACGAAGACGGAAAGATCGCTCAGGTGTTCGGCAAGGTCAAGACCAAGACCCACGGCGAGGATGTGCTCGCGGGCCTGTAGTCGGACGGGTGTTGAGCCGTGATTAGGGTCCGGTGATCAACCGACCGGCGGTGTCGGGGCTGTAGCCGTCGCTGCTCCCAGCGCCGAACTCGGCACCCAGGTCGCAGTACAGCCAAGGCCCGCCGTCGATCGATACCCGGCCGGCGAAGTGGTGCGCCGTCGGGTCGCCGGCCTCGTGCGAAGGAGCCGTGCTGATGCATTCGTACTCATCGTTGTCGAGCACGGCTGGGTCGAGGCCCGGCTTGTGCTCCTTGAAGCTGCACGACGACCACACCCAATCGTCCGATGGAACATCCCCCACTGGACCGATTCCGAGATCGACCACCAAGCCCGAACCGGTCCCGTCGGTTCCGGTTGTGCCGGGTTCGTAGACCCAGAGGTACGCCTCGAAAACACTTTCGGGAAACGTATAAACGGTGTCGGGCCACTGAATGTGGCAGTAATCGACTTCTTCGGGGACGGGCGCTTCGCAACCCGAGGTGTCCCAGCCGTTGCAGGCATCAGTGACTTCGTTTTCCAACACTTCCGCGGCAAATACGGTGTCGCTGGTGTAGGCAAAATCCGAGATGGCTGACGAAGACGTGTCCGCCGCAAAATAGTACTCGTGGATGCCGGCCTCGAGTCGTTCCACCGTTCCGCAGTAGACGGAGTCTTCGAAGAAGGTGAGGCTCACGGACCAGGCGCCCGCCGCATCCACGGCGAAAAACCAGTCGGCCTCTGCGCCCACTGAATCGGGGTTCGTGGTGGTGTCCAGGCAGATGGCCACAGCTCCACCGGGCACGCGATCGGCTCCCGCCTCTGCGCTGCTCCCCGTGATGCATTCGCTGGCCGCGGGCAGGTCCTCGGGGCCGGCCGTTGTGCACGAAGCGATGGCGGTGTCGATTCCGGTCATCGATGGGGTTCCGGGTTCGCATGGGGTCAAGGCGTAGGTGCCCAGGTCTGCATCGGGCTCGGTGCAGGTGGCCAAGGCCGTGTCCGACTCCTCGCCGCAGGCGGAGGTCACGTATTCGCCCGGCCCGGGTGCTGCGCATGCTGCGATGGTCGCGTCGGCGTCCGCTGCGCATGGGGTGGCGACGAACTCGCCGTCGCCGGCGGTGCTGCAGGCTTCGATGGCGGTGTCGCTTCCCGCTGCGCTGGAGTCTCCGGCCACGCAGTCTGCGATGGTGTACTCGCCGTCGCCGGCGGCGCTGCAGGCTTCGATAGCGGTGTCGATGCCATCGGCGCAGGCGCTCACGACGTATTCTCCTTCAGCGGGTTCGCTGCACGCCGCGATGACGGCATCGCTGCCTGCCGTGTCGTATGTTCCCGGTTCGCACGGCACGGAAATGTACTCGCCATCCCCCGGCTCAATGCAGTCTTCCAGGGCGGTGTCGCTGCCCCGATCGTTGGGGGCGCCGGGGTCGCAGGCAATGCCCACGTATTGGCCCGGGCCCGGTTCGCTGCAATCGGCGAATTCGGTGTCAGAGCCCCGTTCAGACGAAGTGCCTTTGGCGCATCGTTCGAGGACGCGTTCGCCGGCTTCGGGCGTGCTGCAGTCGGTCAGTTGGGTGTCCTGAGCCGGCATGCACACGTTGGTGGTGTACACATCGCCTTCGGGTTCGGTGCACGCATCGCATTCAGTAGCGGGGTCGGCGTCCAAGTCGGTGGTGCCGGGTTCGCACGGGGTGCATTGGCTGGCGTCGCCGCCGAATGAATGGGTGCCGGCTCCGCAGGGCAGGCATTCGCCTTCTTGGGCGATCTCGCCGGCGGCGCAGTCCATGTCTTGGGCTCCGGCCCCGGTGTCTTCGGCGACGGAGTGCACATCAGGGGCGTCGGAAGCCGCCGGGGAAGCGCTTTTGGTGGTGCTGCATCCGGCCAAGCTGAGGGCGAGAAAAAAGATGGAAATTGTTCGCATGGGGACTCCAAGGGGTCAATGGCCGCCACAATAGCAAAAGCCGATGGGGTTTTGATGGGGAACCTTCGGATTGGTGCTCCGCAAGAAACAAGCCCATCGATTAAAGCGACTGTGTTGGAGTGAACATGCGCGCTGGATTTGTTGGATGGCGGGGGATGGTCGGTTCGGTTTTGATGGACCGAATGGCCGCCGAGGGTGACTTTGACGGCCTCGATGCCCGTTTTTTTTCCACGTCGAGTCCTGGATCCGAGGGCCCCCAAGGCGCGCCCTTATTGGATGCCTTTGATCTCACAGCCCTGGCGCAAAACGAAGCGATCGTGAGTTGCCAAGGCGGCGACTACACCAACGCGGTGCATTCAAAGTTGCGCGCTTCGGGTTGGAACGGCTTTTGGATCGACGCGGCGAGTGCCTTGCGGATGGAGAACAGCGCCACCTTGGTGCTCGATCCCGTCAATGGAGCATCGATTCGGCAAGCATTGGCCGACGGAAAAAAGGACTTTGTGGGCCCAAACTGCACGGTGAGTTTGCTGCTGTTGGGCTTGAATGGTTTGATTGAATCGGGTCATGTTGAATGGATTTCGACGATGTCGTACCAGGCGGCATCGGGCGCTGGAGCCGCCAATCTTCGGGAACTGGTCGACCAAATGGACCGGATTGGTGACGACAGCAAAGGGTTGTCCGGCTCAGTCTTGGACTTGGATGCTCGGGTGGCGAAAACGCTGGCTGAGCCTTCGTTCCCTCAAGCGTTGTTTGGTGCACCATTGGCCGCCAGTGCGATTCC
>Ga0115012_10001148_pt1 | contig 15271 bp, 10 predicted proteins | sample TroAtlMetagenome_FD_88706 | JGI IMG/M metagenome (GOLD analysis project Ga0115012, IMG submission 88706) | Marine eukaryotic phytoplankton communities from Atlantic Ocean - Tropical Atlantic ANT10 Metagenome | ecosystem: Environmental > Aquatic > Marine > Oceanic | place: Tropical Atlantic...
CCGCGGTCTTCATACTCTTTCCAGATTGGGATGGTCGGAGGGAACAAGGTGAGCGGGGCCTCGATGAAGATGTCGACCTCAATTTCGTCGGCAAAGGCGCGGGTCGCCAGGAAGTTGGACTCAACGCTCTCCCAGTCACCCACGAAGAATGTGCCGGTGATGCTATCGAAAGTTTTTGAAAGAAGCGGAGCGATTTCGCGGGCCTTCTGGGCATTCACACCCTTGTTCCAGCGCTTGAGATTCTCGTCCTCGCCGCTCTCGAAGCCAATCAAGAAGCCGTAGAATCCGGCGCGTCGCATGAGCGGGAACAGGTCTTGGTTGCGATGCAGGTCATCGACGCGACACTGTGACCAGATGTCCACGTCGAGACCGCGAGAGAGTACACCCTCACAGAACTGGATGACGCGGTCTCTGTTGGTCGCCCAGGAGTCGTCGGTAAAGTGAAAGGCGTTGCGCCCCATCCTACTGATGACGTACTCCATGTCATCCAGCACGGCATCGACGGGTCGCGGTCGCCAGCGACGCTTCCAGAACTGGGTGGTGTGGCAGAAGCTGCAGGTGAAGGGACACCCTCTGCTGCCTTCGATCATCATGTGGTCTGGGTAGCGGAAGGGCTTCATGCCGTAGCGCTTGGGATCGACAAGGTCGTATGCAGGCATCGGAATCCAGCCCAAGTCCCGCATCGGCGGACGGCTCTCTGTGGTGAACAGCTCACCATTCTCCAACCATGCAATGCCCTTCACGTCCTTGAGGTAGTCGTTGTCTGGGCTCCCAGGCTCGAGTGTGTCGCAGAGCTCGAGAAAGGTCTTCTCTCCTTCTCCGATCACCACGAAGTCGATGTGTGAGCAGAGCTCCATGGTCTCCAGCGGAACGGCCGAGTAGTGAATTCCACCTGCAACCACCGTCGCCTCAGGCCTCGCCTCTTTGACCAAGTGAGCGGCGACCATGCCGTCGTAAGCGTGCGCAGTCAGGCCCGAGACACCCACGACATCGGCTTTCCAGTCTCTCGCCAGCGCCGCCAAAACCTCGGGGCCATCTCCCTCGAACCCATCGACCAGCCGGACGTCGTGGTCGCCACGCGTCCGCAGAGTCGCAGCGATGGTCATCAATCCAACGGGCACGGTCCGTTGCGGGAACGGCGTGACGTGCGCTCTCGGAGGAGGCCGGTAGAGTATGACGCGCTTGGTAGACATTCGGCTGGTGAACCCGACCCCATCATACTGCGAAGTTCGGCGACTTAGCCAGGCACGATGACAATCCGCGCGGTGTCGCTCGATGATAGCCCGTGGGAATCGGTCACTGTGATCGTCAAGGTATGGAGACCCAGGGGAAAAATGTCGGCCTCGACTGTGACCCAGTTGCGTCCTTCGTAGGTATACCCAGCAACAGTCAAGCTCTCAGAGCTGGACATTCCAGATCCAAAGTCTCCAATGGGGTGAGCCGACCATTTGACAGCGAGTGCTTCAGGAGGGTCCACATCGTCTTCGATCGCCGCGGCAAACATGGCCAAGCCCTCGACGCCGTACATGCCTTCTTCAGTTGGCATGTAGATCATCGCGGATGGCGGCTCACTCAATGGTTGGGGGCCAGCCGTGTCTTCGTCATCTGACTCGGTGTCGGCGTCGACGTCGGTATCTGCGTCGGCATCTGCGTCCGCGTCCGCGTCTGCATCGGCGTCTGTGTCCGCGTCTGTGTCCGCGTCTGTGTCCGCGTCTGTGTCGGTATCCAGCTTAGCGTCCGCTTCATCAGCGTCCGAACCTGGCGGCAGATCATCCTCTACCGACGCCATGGAATGGTCAGTCTTGCTCGCACAGCCCAACGCCACCGCAAGCGTCATAATAAAAGTCGATCTCATCGGTTGTCCTCGGGCGTTCAATCGTACACCAAAATGCTGGCTTCAAAAGTACAAGTGTAAGGGATCTCATAGGACCGCGTTTGTGACCTGAATCCGTCGCAGTGTCGCGTCTGCGATTTTTGAACGAGAACACCATGCACCTTCTTTGGCTCATGCTGACCTGGGCTCATGCCGCGAGACCATCTATTTGCGGTGCTGACTTGTCGAAGGTCGATCTCGAAAACAGGGGCCGCTCCTGGCTGCCCGAGAACTTTTTGGAGGGTGGTATTCGGCCCAGTCTGCTTCGCGTTCAGAGAGACGCCTGCCGCTGTGCACCACGACGAGCGAGTAAACGGCCCGAGTTCGTTGAGGCATCCGTCTGGGTCAAGCCGAACCTTGGCCATATTCGAATCGAGTATGCGGTGAAGGAGGAGAAGACACCACAGATCGACAAGATGTTGGCGTGCATGGGCGAGCCAAGACTCACCGTTGAACCGATGCCCTACAGGAGCGACATGGTCTATCCGGATGGTCGAGAAGAGGTCTTCCCCCGGTACCCAGTGTTGCTAAAACTGAAGGCCGATGGGTGAACAGAACTGGATCAACGGCAGCAATGGTTCGCATGTTCAGAAATCTGGCCAGAGTAGTTCATGGCCCATGTTGAAGATCGATACTGAAACCATCTTTCGAGATCAATACGAGTAAGACCCAGTGAGGGTCGATCGCTTTGGCTGGGTCAATAACTGCCGCTACGATTCCGCCTGCGAGTACTTGAAACACCATGTCACGATGTTTGCACCCGTTGGTGCAGTCGGGATGAGGAATCATGGCTGACTGATGATCGCTGGACCAGTATCGGTCCGGGTTGTTCGCTGGCCGCAGAGGCCCCTCAGTACAAGCAATTTTGTAGGCCCAGCCATCATTTGTCCGCTATCAGAGGAGGCCGGACCTCCGGGTGACCACACCTGAGGTAGAGTTTGCACGCGGAGCGACGCTGTGAGTTCAGACACCAACCCACCACCCGATCCTGATGCCCCCACGCTCGAGTTGCCCGAGGGGGACCTCACCATCACCCTTCCGACTGAGGGCGCTCCGATAGCGTTCACGGACGGACTCGAGGATGCGGAAACGGAGGACGTTGATGCAGCGCTCCGATACCGGCGACAACACCTCCTAGGTCGAGGCGGACATGGGCACGTCATCTCTGTGTTTGACCGGAAGATGCAGCGAGCTGTAGCCCTCAAAATATCCAACACGACTGAGGCAGAGCGTGCCGCTAAACTCCGGTTCCTCAGGGAAGCTCAGGTGACCGGACAGCTCAGTCACCCGAATGTGATGCCCGTACATGACATTGGTACGGATCCCGATGGGCAGATCTTCTTCACCATGAAAGAAGTCCAGGGGCAGTCGTTGTCTCAGCGGATTCGGGCGAAGACCGCGGGGTCACTGGTCGAACGTCTGCTGGTGTTTCGACAGGTCTGCAACGCCATTGCCTTTGCGCACAGCCGCGGTGTGCTTCACCGTGACATCAAGCCAGGTAATGTCATGGTGGGCGAGTACGGGGAAGTCTTGGTGGTGGACTGGGGCTTGTGCAAAGTCGTTGGTGAGACCATGGAGGATTATCGAGAGCTCGGAGGAGACCTCGCCACCGGACCGCTCACCACGAGGGAAGGGGAGGTGGCTGGAACGCCGGCGTACATGGCGCCCGAGCAGGCCTTGGGTGAGACGGACAGCTTAGGCCCTCGCACCGATGTTTATGCCCTCGGTGCACTGCTCTACACATTGCTCACCGACAAACCTCCATTCTCTGGCGAGGTCGACCAAGTCCTACAGCATGTGGTCACAGGCACATTCAGGCCCCCAAACGAAGTGAAACCATCACCACCACGGGAGCTGAGTGCCATCGTCTGTAAGGCCATGTCCACCAAGCCCGAAGACCGATACCCAACAGTCTCCGCGATGTCGGCAGACGTCCAGGCGTTCCTCGAGGAGCGCCCGGTAAGTGTGGTTCACTACAGTTGGCTACAGCGAGCAGGAAAGTGGGCTGAACGAAATAAGAGAGTGGTTCGTCCAGTGGCTTTCACCACAGCGTTGGCGCTCGTGACGTTGATGTCTGGAGGCTTGGTGCACCTCAACCAGATCTCTGAGGCGCGTGATGAGGCGATCGCGGAAGCTGTGCGGGCCACACAAGCGGAGCGGGCTGCAACGATTGAGGTCTTGAATGGTCGGGCAGCTCTGGCGTCTTCCGATGCGCTGATGGGTCGTGCTGGAGCGGCCCTGAACCAACTTCGTAGCCTTCGTGAGCGGATGACTGAGCTCGACACAGACACCCTAAAGGTCGATGTCGGGATGGCCATTCTCGGTCAGAGTGCGACGCTTCCCCAGGTTGTCGACATTGGGGGGATGACGCCATCTGATGTGTCCTTCGATCCGGAGTCGGGACGAATGGCTTGGACGAACAGAAAACGATTGACCATCCTCTCCGGGCCCCGCTTCGAGTCGATGGAAACCTGGCCGCTTCAGCTGGAACAGTCATCAAGCTTCGGGCCCTGGGTCGATGGTGGCCCGTGGATCACGCAGGCTGTCGACAACACAATTATCGCTTGGCACCCCGTGTCTGGCGCACAACTCACCATCAGTGATGAGGACTGCCAGGTGCAGAAAAACATCACCACCGCTCGCTGGGTCGTCGCTTGGTGCAAAGACGGGCGGATGATTCAATGGCCATGGCGTCAGTCAGACCGGAGTCAAGTGAACTCGGCTGAAGGGAAAACCTGGAATCCAGTCGATGTGAGTGATGATGGACGACGTGTCCTGGTTCGGCAATACACAGACAGCCTCTCAGAACACTACTCTCAGCCGGTCGTTCTTCAGAATGGGAAGCCCATCTGGGAGGACCCAGCCCGAAGCTCACTGCTGTCCTTGTCGCCCTCCGGTCGATGGCTTGTGGCGTCTTCTCCTTCGGGCATAGAAGTCCATGACCTCGACCAAGGAACGATGCAGGCGATGGATGGCGGGGTGCCTGGGGCATTTCTTTGGCTCCCAGACTCCTCTGGCTTTCAAGTTGTACGAACCAGTGGGGAAGTTGTTGAGTTTGAGATTGATGAGGGGCGTGTGCGCCAGGGTGAGACAACCCGGCTCGCATTCGAGGCGACGGTTGGGCGGGTCGCAGGGAGCGCAGACCTCAGTACGCTGGTGAACTTCGGTAAGCAGGGACTGCACATTTTCCAGGTGTCGGCCACCGATACCGGCGTTGTTGATTTGGGCTTTGGTACCGAGACAGAGGCCACCACTGAAACCGTCCCGTCGGCAGACGGCCGTCTGGTCGCCGTCGGTACGGAGAACGGCCATATTTTCATCATCGATAGTGAGACTGGGCGTGAAATGTGGGGATTGTCGACAACGGCCTTCCCGGTCCGAGGACTGTCCTTTAGCCCTTCTGGAGACCGGCTTGTGAGCGGTCACTGGGACGGATTGGCTCGAATCTGGGACCTCACGACGGGAACTGTAGTCCGAGAGTTTCGCCCGACGAAGGCGTCCAGTCGTGGTGGTCCCCCGAAGGTCACGGAGACTTTGTTTATCGACGAGGAGCGTGTGCTCCTGACGGGAGGGGACGGCCATGTTGGCATCTGGTCGTCCTCCACCGGGGAGTTACTTCAAGACTACTCCGGGGTGGTGGAGTACGTCTGGGACAGTGCGTACAGCGCAGCAACCGATCGCGTGCTGATCACCAATCGGCTTCGTAATGATGAGGTGGGTGCAGCGATCCTCGATCTCGGTACGGGTACAGTCGCGGCACGAGTCCCTGTGAGTCATGCCTCCTACGGTGCTGCGGTCTCACCCGATGGTCAGCACTTCATGGTGACGAGTGCTGCGCGGGACGCGTTGGTGATTGATACCGATGGGCAGGTACTGGCCAAGCTCTCTGTTCCGACGCCGCCGGCATACGCGGCTGATTGGTCTGGCGATGGATCAATGGTGGCCATCTCTGACTACAGTGGAAAGTATCGGCTCTGGAGTACCGCCTCCTGGGAGTTGGTGGCGACCTTCGGGCACACATCCATCGTGACCAGTCTGATGTTTGACCCATCGGGGCGTAAGCTGAGGGTCATCACGAACACTGGCAGCCTGCATCACCTCGATCTCAACAGCCTCAGACATCGACCGTCCGAGGAGCCGGACTGGCTCGTGGCTTTGCGCAACGAGGGTGATGCCGACCAACGGGCTGAGGTCTCCCGATTGTTGACCACAGCGGCCCCCACGTCTCCGCTCGCTCGGGCCTGGCTGGGATCACGCCTGGCCCGCGAGACAGGGCAGTAGGCTTGTCGGTCGCCGAAGCCGTTTGAGGCGGGTGTTATCGTTGATGTGTCCTGTAGAGGCGGTCCATTCGGTTGGCTTGCTGGCGTAAGCTCTGCGGTGGGGCACAGACACGGGAAAGTTGAGGGCTGGTCACAGTGCAGAAAAAGGTCTTGATGTCGATCGCTGTGCTCGTCGGCTTGTTCACCTTGGGGGAACTCGGCTCGAGGGCGCTCTGGTCCGTCTCAGACTTGAGTCTGAGTCCAGACAATGCCCACCTCATCGACCACCCCACGCGGCTTTGGGTGCAGGCGCCCAACGCTCGGTTCGAACTCCCAGAGCACGGGACGCTCGTCACCAATGAGCTGGGCCTACGCGATGACCCTGTGGTTATTCCCAAGCCTCCCGGAGAACACCGCATCTTGTCTCTCGGTGAGTCATCGACCTGGGGTCACGGAGTCAAGCGCAGTGAGACTTACTCGGCACAGTTGGAGTCGATGCTCTTGCAGAAGGGGCGTGCCGCCAACGTCGTTAATGCAGGGGTGCCCGCCTGGACCATCCAGCAATCAGCCGTCTATCTGGCAGAGGAGGGGAGGCGACTTCAGCCGGATACCGTTTTGGTCTACCACCAGACAAACGACTTCTTGCCGACGGGTGCCATCGATACACACAACCCTCTTGTGAAACTGACGACCACCGATCGTGTACTCATTGAACGTCGTCGACCACTGGCCCCTCTGCTGAGGGCCCTCTTCAGCAGTCGCCTCTACCTTGTGCTGAGAAACACGATGCTGCGTATGCCATCGGATCTTCCTCAGGCAGGCACGGTGTCCGGTGGACCTGTACGCGTGCCAGATGTCGACCGTCGAATGGCCCTCGATTCGCTGCGAGATAGTGCCGATAGGATTGGCGCTCGCCTGGCTGTAGTGCAGCCGCTGTATGCCATTGATCACAGTCAGGACACCTTGCTTCGGGACTGGTGTGCCGAGAATCATCAACTCTACATCGAGACCGGGGATATTCGTCAGCGGCTCGGCACAGACTTACCGCGTTGGTTTTTGCCAGACGGTGTGCACCCGCGTGCTCAGGGGCATCGCCTGATTGCCGAACGTATCGCTGAACGTCTGCCCTGAGCGGCCACATCTTAGGGGCCGCCGCGCTGTCGTCTTCGTCGGATGCACGCGAGTCCCCAGGCAGCAAAGACACCGACACTGATGAGTGCAAGATACTTCTGGAACGGAGGATTGATGTATTGAAAGGTGACGTTGTGGGTCCCGCTGGGAATAGCAATCGCCATAAAGTTGGGCGCCACATGGGTGATTGAGACGGGCTCATCATCGAGATGTGCATGCCACCACGGAAACATATTGACCTTGAGTACGAGCCAGGATCGACCACTCTTAGGGCCACGAACCGTCGCAGAGTACGATGCGAGGCCCTGCGAGGACGAGATGACTTCTCCCTTCGCCGCACCGGTCGGGTGGGCCGTAGTCAGCGTCTTTAGCAACAACATGGCCTCGTCTGTTGACCATGGCCGTTCGACTCCATCCGCACCAGTAACAGTGATGGCGTCTCGCGTGTCCGATGTCGAGATCGCCGGTAATACGCCATAAGAAAAGGCCGGGATGCTCAGGACCTTCACCGCCTCACGGATCGCCCTAAGGTCGGGTCCAGAGACCGATCCTTGGATGTTGACGAAGGAGAAAAGACCCAGATCTTCATCCTCCTCAATGTGGAATGTCGTGTAGACACCATTGCTCCAAGAGTCTGAATATGCGTCTTCGGGAAAGTCCTGAGGTACGGGCCCTCGAGACACGATGGTGTCGACATTGAAGAGGCGACAAGCCGCTGGGCTGAAGTCGAAGTATTCCGCATAAAAGGTGCTCAGTGTGCAGTGGTAGCCATGAGCATAGCTCTGAAGTTGACCCCTCTTGGTCAAGGCGGGGAGGAGATCCCGATGAAAGTGGCTACCGGTTCCAAGGTCGCGATGGACGGCAAACCGGTGCCCGGAGTCTGTGCTTAGTTTACTGACCAGCTCGCTGAAGTATGGCTCCTGTGTATCGAAGGCCTTGAGTGTGCCCGCGGCGTCGCCTACAGCGACGGCTATAAAGCCGGCCCCCGCTACAGCAAGTCCGTATCGCGACCATGTCGTCCATCTCGTGGTCATGGTGCTTACTGAAGCAGTGATGGCGGCCGCGGCCGCGATGATGCCGCAGATATGGACGCCGGTCAGGTAGCGCATGACATTGACTTGCCCATGAAGGGGCACCAGGTTGTAGGCCTCTCCCAGGTTTGTTCGCCCCAAAAAGAGTGCCATTGTGACTGCGGTGAGGAGCAACCAGTGCTGGACACGCAGGTCCCGAAACCGTCGAACAAGGACCATCGAGCCCAGTGTCACGAGGACTGTGAGTAACGGCCATCGTGTGTAGTCAAAAATGTCACCGGTCCAGAAGCGCTCTGCGGTGGTTCGCCATGGCCAGCCGTTGTGCATCTCCCGCATCCACGGCAGGCCACCAGCATAGTCATTGGTGAGAATCAGGGGCACCAGCCACCAGGCCAGCAAGAGCGATGAAAATACACCGACTGCGGCTGTCTTCCTGACACGAACCAAGACGTCATCTCTCGATACAATCAACATCGTGGCGGCCATGATTGCCGCGTAGAGTCCCACCCAGAGATGACTCATGGCTGTGAGTGCAAACAAGGTGGCAGGCTGTAGAGCAGAACACCTGCCTCCGTTCAGGTATCGCTTGAATTGCCCAACGAATAGAGGAAGGAACAGCAGACCAAAATGCTGGGTATAAAGGCCCCGAAAGGTCGAGCTACGGATACCAAGCCCGATGTTGTACGGGTCGTGAATCGTGAGCGTGAGCAGGCCGAGTACAACCGACATCAAGGTCGACAATCCATATGCTCTGGCGCCCCTGTACCAGGCAAAGGGCATGAGCACCCAGCACAGTAAGATCGAGAACTTAAAGAGAACGACCGGGGCCACGACTTCGCCCAAAACCGCGATCACTGCGCCCATCACCATTGCGGGAAGGGGTTGATACGCGGCAAATAGTGGCAGCCCCAGATTGGATTGATGCCACCACAGGTTGAACTCACCAGCCTTCCACACGTCTGCCATGTGAACCGAAAGCGCTAAGTGGGCAGAGTTGTCGTCGCCGTATGGGCTCGAGAGGCTTGTTGCCCAGTCGAGTCCGCACCAAAACAATCCAATACCTGCGAGCAGAAGCAGGCTGAATGGATGGAGTAGGGATGATGGTCCCACGTTGTGCTGAGGGGTCGGTCTCGTGTACATGTCAGAAGTGGATCCGGACCCACCAGAGGGTGTGGTGACTACCGTGAGGTTTTGCCAACAGTCCAACCATTCACACCGTTGTTCAAGCGCGCATCCCAGGGAGTCAGGGTTGTCGGCGCGATACTCGCAGATCCGCTTCCTGAGCCTTCGCCAGAGCCGCCACCTGAGCCTTCGCCAGAGCCGCCACCTGAGCCTTCGCCAGAGCCGCCACCCGAGCCTTCGCCAGAGCCGCCACCTGAGCCTTCGCCAGAGCCGCCACCTGCCCCAGTCTCGCTGTCACTGCAGTCGCATGGCTCCCAGCTGTCGCCATCGATATCACAGATTTGGACGCCGTAGACCTGAGGTGCACAAACACAGATTTGCGTCGCACCCGCCTCACAGATCACCTCTTCCTGCGGGCCTTTTCTGCTGCAACCCGAAGCAACAATGGCGGACAAAACGGCCGAAAATATCAGTTTCATACAGAGTCCGCTTCCTTTCGCTTGGAAGGAGTGATTGGGGCGTCTAACATAGCCAGAGTAGCCAGTCATTGGCTACAGTCGGTCTACTTGGATGTGTGCCTTGGTCTGAACACTCTCAAGCCTTGACACAGCGCCGTCGGGCCATTTGATTTCGATTTGGTCAACTGACGCGGACTCTCCAAGTCCAACGTGTGCCACAGGAGGTCCTCCACTCGAGAGTCCTGTGGAGCCGGCCTCGATGTTTCGCGTCTGAACTGTGTCTCCGGTGGTCACCATGATCTTGGACCCGACCGCAAACGGGTTGGAACCATCCTGACGAAGCGTGATCGTTAGCCACGCGGAGTCATCGCAGCGGCTCAAATGTATCCGAGTTGGCCCCCAGAGGTCTCGGTAGATCATATCCATGAACCCATCACGGTTGAGGTCCACGGCCATGAGTCCTCTCGAGATCCCGTCATGGTCTAGACCCCACTCCTCCTGCGCGGCATCAAACTGACCGTCATCCCCCTGAAGATAGAATGCATTGGGCTGACGCACGCGGTTCATGTTGAGGTGTGTCCCGATGACAATCTCGGGCATGGGTCCCATGCTGACTTCATCGGGCGGGAGCAGTCCGTAGGACACAGCGAGATCCAGGCGACCGTTGTTGTTCATGTCTGCGAGGGCAGCACCCCAGCCGACCTCTTGGTGGTCATCGGCTGTAATGCCACGCGATGCCGCCGACTCTACGTAGCGGCCAGTGCCATCGCTGAGCATGAGGTGAGTCGCCCAAGCCTGGATGACAACATCCAGGTCACCATCGCCGTTTATCTCACCGACGGTGAGGCCCATGCCTTCAACCTCGAGGTCCAGGCCTACAGAGGGGTCTGCATCCACGAAGTGACCACCTTCATTGATCAAGAGTCGAACAGGCTCTGCCCACGCGTACTCGTACCGGAAGTCATTCACGGCAAGCAGGTCCTGGTCGCCGTCATCGTCGATGTCCCAGAAGCCACCAGCGAAGGCGAATGCCCCCGCGACATTCATCGACCCCAGTCGCTCATCCGCATTGATGAAGTCGCCAGTGCCCTCGTTCAGCCACAGGGTGTCTTGCTGGACGGAGGTGGGTGCAGTGGGTGCGGTGCTCAGCCAGCTCTCGTCCCAACTGCCGTAGTTTGCGACAAAGACATCCAGGTCGCCATCCCCATCGATGTCAGACCACGCGCTGCCGTTAGAGAGGCGTGTCTGACCTTGCAGCCAGTCAGCCTCGGATGTCGAGAAGACGCCAGCGCCATCATTGATGAGCAAGCGGTTTGGGGCCAGGTAGACAGCCACAAAGATGTCGAGGTCTCCATCGCCATCCACGTCGACTGCGGTCGCACCCACCCCGGTGTCGGTCTCTGCGGGCAATCTGCTGCTGGTCTCGTCGGCATAGCCTCCGCCTTCAAGTCCCATGAACAGCTGGTCTGCATCGGCATTCGGCAGAAAGATGTCGAGGTGACCGTCGTCATCAAAGTCGGCCACCGCCATCCCTGCGCCGCCGTAAAGCGACCACAGGTTCTCGGCACCGTTCTGGTCTCGCCAGTCGCCAGTCGGGTTGTGCAGGAACATTGGTCCGCGGGTTTCACGCTGCTCCGGCTGCTCACAGACGACGGCTACACGGGTCGCGGTCGCGTCGACCACAACTGGCGCGATGGGTTCACCTGAATCATCCGCAGTTCCGCTGTCGTCAGGTGGATCAGAGTCCGGACTCCCCGTGTCTGACTCGACAATGTTCGCAGGGACGTGGTCCGGCTTTGCAGACTCATTGCCAGAGCATCCGAGCGCGATGAGCACGGTCCACATCAGCAAACCTCCAACGTCACGGTACCACCCACAGACCGAGTTGGCGTGATCCCTTGCTGGGGCCAAGCGCGGTCTCGAGGCGCTGCAGCGCTTGCCGGTGACGTCCAGGGTTGTGCAGGAGTACATAGCGGAAGCCGGCTTGCTTGAGTCCGACGGCATCGGTCGACAGTCGCTCCAGTCGCTCCAGTCTTGGCTGCCCTCTGACGACCATGTTTCGTGCCAGCACTGTGGTCGCTCGACCATGAATCAGCTGGCCCAGCAGGCGCCGCTCGCCCTCAGTGTCCAGGTGGGCGAGGGGAAGCTCCAGCACAGCGCCCTCAGCTGGGTCCTCGGCCATCGACGTCATCAAGTCTGCATTCGGAATGGTGGTGAGTGACCGCGGCCAGAGCTCGCCTGTCTCTCTGACGCTCTCTGCGAGATTCAGTGTGGCGACGCCAAGGGCCACCCAGATCGCTCTTCGGGGAACGGCTGAGGCGATTCTGCACACGGCGAAAGCGAGGCCAAGCGTCGCGACCTGACTGAAGCGGTAGTACATCCCGCTCTCAGTGATGGGGTAGCCCGTGATCTCCATCAGGTACGCAGGCATGAGCCACTTGAAGCCGAAGGCATCAATGCTGGGACCCAGTGCAAAGACGGTACCCACCAGCAGCAGACCGATGGCGAGCCCCATCTTGCGCCAGGCAAGCAACAACGCGACACCAGCACTGATCAGAGCGGGTGCGCCGAGACCGGCGACGTTGTTGATGGCAGAGTGTGATCCGTCCCATGGGCCTGTAGCCATCAGCAAGGAGCCCACGGTAGCGACGGGGCTGAGTGCAGGTGGATGCTGGAGCCCTGGCACGGGCGCCGCTGGTACGAGGCCGGCGGTACCACTGATAGTAACGGTGTGCATGGCCCAGGGAATGGCGAGGCCCAAGGCGGTCAATCCCAGCGTTGCTGCAGCAATCGCCGCGCCGGCTCGACTCCACGGTGAACGTACCGCGAGCCAGGTGCCCAAGGCGACGGGAGCAACCAGACCAATCGATGGAGATGTAAAGCCCATGATCGTGGCTGCACCCATGACTTCAGCACCCCGACGCCATCCGGGCTTTTCTCGCCATCGCTCTGTTGCCAGAAGCAAGAGAGGTAAACACCACAGCTGCATCTTCGCGAGCTGTCCGTTCGCGAGGACACCCAGCGCGAATGGGCTGAAGACATAGACCATCGATGCTGCTGCTGCGACGGTTTGGGTTACCCCAGTCACCCGCTCGAGCAGGGCAGAGGTCACCCGGGCAGTGAGTATGAATCCAAGAAAAATCGCGACCCACATGGCGGCCCCAGCGCCCATGAGCTTTGAGAGCGGCGCGGCGACCAGCAGCGGTGCCCATCCGATGAGTCGAAGATGCACAGGCTCAGGCGCGCCGATGCGGTAGGTCCAGCCTGACCACGACTCGGCTCCTGTCATCATCGCCGCAACCTGGTCGACGGCCCAGATGTGGCCGGGGTGGAATCCACCGCCGATAAGGCCCGAGGTCCAACCTCGGTGCAGTGCAAGCAGCACACCGACCACGAAGAGGGCGTGCAGGATGGTGAGTCGGCGATTCACTGCCTCACTGTAGCGGTCATGACCCATACAAGTCGACCTCCACTGAGGGGTATGCTTGTTACACTCATCGCCAAACGTGCGAATTTGCGAGTTGGTAGCACCTCAGCGCCGAACGGAGATGCTCACGCGTCCCGCAACAGTTGAGCTACCACCTTCTGTAGGTATCAAAAGTACGAGACTTGGTCGCACTCCGGCTGTGTCAGTGATCCACGCAACGAAACCCCCACCAGCAGATAAAAAAGTAGTTGTGGAACTTAGTGAAACTCCAGCCTCGACGTAGGGAGAAAGCTCGCCTTTTACGTTCTGGAACCAGTATCGATAGGCTGGATACAATGTTGAATAAGATTCCCCATGCGAATTCATCCCCAGTCCAAGGCCTACCGATTGGTTGCCGCTGCTCAAAATCCTTTCATATGAGAAAGACAAGCGAGTCGCGTCGGTACCGTGAGCTTCAAGTGTTTCAAGTGATCCACTTAAAAGGATATCGCCTGGTTCTATGCCTTTCCGCTGGAGTCGGTTGCTTGGCTGAGAGTCGACTTGTGCTTTTGTGGTTTTTTTCTCCTCAGTTCGTGAAGGCGCTTCATTATCCTCTCGTGAAGGCGCTTCATTATCCTCGAACAGGTCGTCATCGTTTACATTTTGGACCGTCGACCTCAGCAGCGCATCGCCCGACGCATCCACGGGTGAAGTTGATGCGAAAAATAGCGTCGCAGCTATTATGGAATGGCGAGGGTTGGGCATTGTGGCACGGTGTGGTTTTGAAAGTGGGAGAAAGACGTGATCTGGGGACGGTTGACCCTGTCGAGGTTTATTGCATTAGCTTTACTGTGTTGGGCTTTGGTCGGATGTTTTCCCAAGGCTTACAGTCTACGCCCTGTTGAGGCTCACAAAAAGACCTCCGTTTGGACGGAAGACGGGATCGACTACCTGGTTTCGAAGAAGCGAAGGTCGACGGTCATTATTGCCGGAGTGGCACACAACGAGCGTCGGGAGTTCAGAGCCCACTTGAAGGTCAAGAACAGGTCGGGACGAAATGTTAGGTTCGTTCCGGCTGAGCACGTAGAGGTATTCTTCGTGCCGGAGTCAGCTGAAAAAGTTGCTCATCAGCTCCGGATGTACAGCTTCGACCAGTATCTTGCTCTGTTGAATAGGCGACAGGGCAGTGAGGCTGGCTGGGCTACGTTTGCGAACAGTATGGTCGTAGCGAACGCTGGCACCGGTAGCGTGACGTCGCGAACCGACGCATCAGTTTCATACTCCGACAACCATGGTGGGAGTGGCACTGGCTACGGCTCGGCTACGACGACCTCAACTTACACCGACCCGGTGGCTCGAGAGCTTGCACAAAGAAGGGCTGAACGGAACATGCAGGCTCTGAGGCAGAATCAGAGCCAAGAGTACAACGATACAGCTGATAGCTTGCTGCGTAGGACGACAATTCGACCCGGAAAACAGGTAAAGGGGTTCGTATACGCATCTGATGTTGGTTGGTCGCTCTCTTCAGTTCGAAATGATCGGCTAGTCATACGTGTTTACGTAGGGTCTGAACGCCATACGCTCCATTTCACTCGCCGTCGTTGAAACACTTCTTCGGGTTAGTGGTTCAGATAACAAAAGACGCAGGAGGTATCATGACCGTTTTCATAGGCTTGGTGCTCGCCTTGGGCTGCACCACACCGCCCACAGAGAGTTCAGGCGATTGCGCTGAAGGTTTCGCTCGAAATGATGACGGCAACTGTGCGCTTGTAGATGATGACGCCAACGCCGACGCAGGAGTTGAAGACGACTACGAAGGCGACGAGGCCGGCGAGTGCACGGACGGCGAAGACAACGACGGCGATGGTCTGGTCGACTGCGATGATACCGGGTGCGCTGGCGGACCCGACTGCTCAAGTGGCGACGCAGATGCAGATGCAGATGCCGACGCCGACGCCGACGCCGACGCCGACGCCGACGCCGACGCCGAC
>Ga0115012_10001151_pt1 | contig 15261 bp, 7 predicted proteins | sample TroAtlMetagenome_FD_88706 | JGI IMG/M metagenome (GOLD analysis project Ga0115012, IMG submission 88706) | Marine eukaryotic phytoplankton communities from Atlantic Ocean - Tropical Atlantic ANT10 Metagenome | ecosystem: Environmental > Aquatic > Marine > Oceanic | place: Tropical Atlantic Ocean...
CTGGCGCAGCGGATTTGTAGATTTCTAGTAGTGGCAATAGATCGCAATCTCCAGTGAATCTCCGGTGGAATTTCTAGTACCGCGCCCTGCGCTTAAACAAACACCGAGGGACGTCCCCCGGGCGGACGTCGTCCTAGGGCATCCGGCCATCGACGACGCGCTCGACCCTGTTGTTCTTGAACCACGTCGTGCCGGCGTACTTGCTCGCGAGCTCGGCGCCGGCCGAGACGACGTCGAGGTAGAACTTGGTCAGGTGGAGCGGGTGGCGCGACAGGACCGTCTCGTTGTTGATGAATGTGGCGTTCTCGAGGTACAGCTCGCTCCGAAACCAGGACTCGAAGTGGTCGTCCGATAGGTTCTTCGAGTTGGGCCGGTCGGTGGTATTTTCCCACGCGACGTCGTCGAACTTCCGCTTCTGGAAGTCGTCGATCTCGTCGTTCGTCCACGGCCGGTTGCGCCACGCCTCGTACTGGACGTAGGCGTCGCGCGCCCGCGCCTCGCACTCCGCCTCGATGACCGACGAGAAGGCCACGTTCTCGACGCCGAGGAGGAGGCGCAGCGCCGCCGGCATTGCGTTGACCATCGAAGGAAAGGAGCCGCCCAGCCCTTGGAAGTAGTTGATGCGCCACGCGCCGGATTCGAAGAGCTTCCGCAGCGCGCGCTTGCGCACCGCCTCGAGCAGCGCTCCGTGCTCCTTGGTCCACTTGCGCGTCACCGCGCCGACGGTGTTGCCCTCCAGCTCGCCGTTTGTGAAGTTGGTCCGCTTGAGCTCGTCGTAAATCGGCCGCAGGGCGGCGATCCTGCTGTCGTCGATGACGCCGTCAAAGGAAGGCACGCGGTCCGCCACGTCGTACTTGAGCGGATCGCACACGGCCGACTGCTGGGCCGGCGCGGCGCGGATTTGGGGCGCGTGCGTGGCCAAGACCTGGCGCGTCGCCATAATGTACCGCGCCACGATCTTGCCCGTCCCCGAGCAGGACGTCGACTCGATCTCCTTCCACCACTCGTCGACAAAGTGCGCCTCCGCGGTGCCGTCTTGCGCGACGTTGCGCAGGTTGAAGGCAATGCTCCACTTGCCCAGCTTGGCGCTGTCCGCAAGCGTGGTTTCGACCTCCCCAGGAAACTGGGACGCGTACTCGTCGTCGAAGCCGATGTTGTTCAAGAGCCGCACCCACAGCCAGCACTCCGGCGCGTCGGTCGGCACCGGGTCGTCGTCGAACTCGATCTCGTCTTCGCCGGTCGCCGGGTTCGGCCGCTTGCTGATCCCCTTGACGGTCGACGCGAGCATCGTGAAGAAGCAGCCGTCGCCCCAACGGAAGCGGTACTTTGCCTTGTCGGGCCGGACATCGGTCAGCCTGCGGCTGACCTTGACCACCGGCACCGAGTCCTTCAGCTGGCGAAGCGGCATCGCGCCGACGACCGCCGACGCGCCGCCTTCCCAAACGGACCACTAATGAATCCGCCGCGCCGACCCGGCTTATTTTGAATGGATCGCGCACCAGAGCTACAACGCCGCACACTCGGCCAGCGCCCCGAGGACCTCGCTCACGAATATCAGATCCACGCCGTCGTCTTCGATTGCGGTCTTGAGATCGTCGACGCGTCGCGCGTCGACGGCCACAAACCCGCCCAGCACCGCCGCGAGCGCCGCGTTCGCGTCGTCCTCGCGGTGCAGCGCCGCCACCGCCGCGAGCCGCACGCCCGGGTATCGCTTCCAGATGGCCGCGGAGGCCTGCTCGGAGAGCGTGCAGAGGAGCGCCGCCTCGAGCCGCCGGCGGACGCGCGCGCCCTCGGTCGACTCGTCGAGCTCCGCGATGCGCTTGGAGGCCTGCGCGCACGCGGGCGCGGCGCGCCCGTCCCCGCGCGCGCCGAAGAGCGTCGCGAATTCGGAGGCCGTCAGGCCGAGCGGCTGCCGCTGCGCGAGCGCGTCGGTCCGCACCGTGCCCGAAAAGGCGTACTCTATGAGGTTCTCCCCCTCGACGGCGCCGCTGGAAAGCGCCACCGCGAGCGCGAGCGCGTCGTTTAGTCGCACGGCAATGTGCCGCTGCGTGCGCACGCGCACGTCGCCAACGACCTCGACCGAGGTGAACATGGCGGAGGGTGCCGACGCGAGGGGCGCAAACGGCGGCGGTCTAGCGGCGGGGCAAGGTGGGGGGGGGAAGTTGCGTTATGCGCGACAATGCCCTTTTGGACTCCCCGTTTTCTCAACACACCAACGCTCGCCGCGTCCTAAACGCGCCCCCTCCTGCCCCTCCCCACATTCCGCCCCCTTTGCCCGTTTGGGGGTCCGACTGCGGCGGTTCACGCCCGGCGACCCGCTGCGGCCAGAAGGCGCGCGTCGTTCTTGGCGCCGGTGCTGCCCGTGGCCGAAAGGTCCCATTGCACGCGCGGCGCGTAGAGGAGCTGGCCCGCCGCGGCGGGCCCGGCCGTCTTGGTGTTGAAGTTGTAGAATCCCTCGTCCTTGGACCGGTAGCCGCCGACGCTGACGGCGGCGAGGCGGGGACCGACCGACGCGCCGGAGGGAGGCCCCCCTGGAATATTGACGCTGTCCTGGTTGCGCAGCAACGAGTGCGACTCGATGTTGGTGTCGTACTCGAGCTCGACCACCTCGCGTCTGCGCGCGCGGAAGCACTCGGAGAGCGCCTCGCGCAGGCCGATCACGGTGATGAAGAGGAGGAGGAGGACGATGGCGATGAGACAGATGATGTACGACCAGTTGCGGAAGACGCACGCGCCGAGGGCAATGTCGTCCTTGCCGCCGCCGAAGTGCGTCTCGCAGTCGTCGTCGGCGTCGTCCGGGATGACCGAGCGGATCGAGGCGACCACGACGAGCGGAAGGAAGCACACGAGGATGAGCGCGACCCAGCCGAAGAAGAAGAAGGCGCCGAAGCACCCCACGTATGCGATGAGGTAGCGCTGCATCGCCGCGCCGATGACGAGGCCGAGCGCGATGCAAATCAGGATGGTCGCCACCGTCTGGTTGACCACCTCCTCCGCCAGGAGCATCGGGTTGTACTTGCCGGTTCCGTCGTCGTTGAGCTCGCGGCCCACGACGCCCTGCGCCCAGGCCATACCGAAGCGCGCGCCGGAGACCGACTGGCCGAGGATCATCACGAAGGCGAAGAAGGCGAGGAAGGGAATCGAGACGGCCATGTGGAACCGGTACCGCGACGAGTTCGGCACGGCCGCGGACTCGTTGGCGGTGCCCGTGGCGATGGTCTTGGAGTTTCCCGCGCTCTTCCGCGAGCGGCAGCGGTTGCAGATGTCGAAGAGGCCCGTGGTGGTAAAGGGCAGCGCGACCAAGATGATGACCTGGAAGGCCACGACGCAGATCTCGTAGGCGCTGCTGTCCCAGTCCGACTTCCAGCCGCCCTTGTTGCCATTGTAGCCGAGGTCCATGATGTCCCGCGTCCAGTGCTCGGACTTCTCGCCAAACCCCTCGGCGTTTTTTTCGCAGTGCGGCCTCGGCATGCGCGACTCGTACAGGCTGTTGAAGGGCGTCACGATGTACAGGCCCCAGAAGAGGAGCGAGACGAAGACGAGGAGGACGCCGAAGATGAGGCGCTTGACGCGCGAGGACTTCTTGGTCGCCGCCATGATGAGCGAGTTGCGCTTGAAGATCAGCGGGTCGGTGCTGTACGCGCGCTGGCCCGCCAGGGCAAAGGGGAGCCCGGCCTCGGCGACGAAGAAGACGGCGGCGTCGGCGCAAAGGAAGGTCGAGGCCAAGACCATTGGCACGTAGGCCCACGTGGAGTAGCCAAAGCGCTGGCCCTGGTAGAGGCGCGCCTTGAGCGTGTAGTTCTCGCCTATCGTGTTCACGTCCGAGTCGTCGACCTCGTAGACGTGCAGCGCGTCCGTGGCGGGCCCGGGCCGCTCGCCCGGCGTCGGCACGCCAAACGTGCCCTTGTACGGAATGGGATGGCCGGAGGCCACGTAGCGGAACTGGCCCAAGCAGTGCGCGTACAGCACGAGCTTGGTCTGGTCGTCGATCGCCATGCTGTCCGGCAGCTGGCTCCCAAACCAGTCCGCCTCGCCAACGTTGGGCGCCGCGGCGACGCCCACTCCCGGCAGCTTGGTCGGCGCGAGGACGTCGTCGTCCGCGCACGACCCGACGATCTTTGCGACCGGCCAGTCGTCGCTGCCGTGCTCGTCGACAATCTTTCGGTAGTACTCGCGGGCGTAGGCCTTGGCGTCCGTGTCCGCGTCGCTGTCCGCGAACGCGCCACCGTTGGCGTCGTCACCGGTCATGCCGTAGATGACGTCGCACGAGACCGGCACGTTTTCCTCCGCGACCAGCTTGAGCGCGTGGTAGACGTCCTCGCGCTTGACCGACGGGTACTGCACCTTTTGCGCCAGCTTGTCGCCCGCGTAGGCCGTGCCGCCCGCGCCGCCGTAGGCGTAGCTCGTCTCGGCCGCGCACGACCGGCACCCGGCGAGCGCGGTGGCGCTGATGGCGGTGCGCACCACCGAAGCGAACCCGTAGGTGCCGTCCTCGTTTTCGAGGCCCGTCGCCGTGCCCGGGGACGTCACCGACGCGCCCGCTCCATTGGTCTTGGTCACCCAGGTGTGGTACAGCCCGTGCACGCTGACCGACACGGCCTTGCCGATCCAGTCGTTGCGGCCGGAGTCGTCGCAGTGGAAGTCGTCGTCGTTGAACTTGCGGTTGGTGAAGCCTTCCATGGCGCCCTCCATTTGATCCTTTGTTATGACGCCGACGCAGGTGCCCAGCGACGTAAAGTCGGTGGTGTCGGTGCCGAGGTACAGGTCGTCGGCGCGGTAGGTCGTGATGCAAATGACCAGAAACCAGATCGAGAGCGCCGCCGCCACGGCGGAAATCGCCGCGGCGAGCACCGTGCAGCAACGCAGCATGCCGTCGCCCTTTCCGCGCGCGCGCCGCGCGCCAACACCGCCCGCTGCCTACCAAGGCCGGTCGTCGCGGCCGGGTTATGGCGGGCGCGCGCGCTCGCAGCGCGCGCGAGTCTCGGCCGCGCGGCCGAGCCTCATAACCCGGCCCGCGAGTGCGCGGGAATAGAGGAGCGCCGTGGCGCGCGCGTGCGCGCCGGCTCGCCACTGGCGCCGCAATGGCCAAGAGCGGGCTCCTCAAGTGGGCGCAGAAGCGGGCGCCCAATTACTTTTTGGTGTTTTGCAACCTGGCGTACCTCGCGCTCGCCGGCATCTCCCTGAGCGTGGGCATACAACGCCTACAGGAGGTGGCCGACGACTTTCGGCACAACCCGACCATCAGCACGATACGCGACATCGACCCGACCAATCGGTCGGCGCCCGTGCCCTGCGGCCTCCCGACGCCGGACATGCTGCACCTCCTGACCGCCTTCGACCAGTACAACGACGCGACCCAGTTCTTGCAGGCCAACTACGAGTGGTTCGCGGGGGACGTGCGCGGCGCCCTCTGCGGAAGCAACTACAAGGAGTGGGAGGACTGGGACCCGGACGACTCCGACAAGCATTTCAACCGAGGCCGCTACGTCTACATCCTCGCGACGATTGCCGAGCGGTACAACCTGCTGCCCCCAATCGGCGACGCCACCGAAAGATTCTACGACGCGCGCGACCGCCTCAACGTCGCCATGTGCGACCGCAAGCAGAGCTCGCGCCTCTACAGCCTGCGGCAGGAGACGGTCTACGGCGAGCTCCGGGAGCGCGCCGCGCGCGCCTACATCACGGCCGCGCCCGCGTTTTACAGATACTGGAACTCCATAAACGACGCCACGCCGGCCGGGTGCTTCAACGACCTCGAGGCGAGCGAGCGGCCGTTTCTCGGCACGCCGTCGACGGCGGGGGCGCACGACGAGTGCATGAACTTTGAGCTCATCCAACAGGCGCTGGAAAACGCGGCGAGCGACAAGGCGCTCAAGCGCCTCGTCCACTTTACGGGCGACTCCGAGTTGGACAATATCATTCCACAGTACGACCTGCCCGAGCCGCAGGAGATGCTGGTGGCCCTCTTTGCACTATCGCTCATCGGCCACGTCGACCGCACCAAGAATGCGGGCAAGTGCTTTCGCTACGAGTCGTCGTTGGCCGACCCGACCACGGGCCCGTCGGCCCTCGACTTTTGCGAGACCATCTTCGACGGCAAGTCTCTGACGGTCGCGTCCAGCACCGACACGCCCATGAAGCGCTACGCAGAGGCGCTGGGACAATACTCGATCTTCGACGCGGCCACCAACTCGCGCATGGCGCCGTGCAACGGCTACGCGGGCGTCTCGCCGCCGCCGCCGGCGCCAGCCTACACGCGAGCCACCGACCAGGCGTCGGGCGTCGACGGCATGGACGCCATCAAGAGCGTCTGCGCGGAAAGCATGCAGTACGGCCTCTTCAACCAAGAAAAGCTCTTTGGGATCCCCGACCCCATTGCCGACTTTGCGGCCGACGCGCGCGATCCGCGGTGGGGGCACTTTATCTCGCACGCCTTCATCGAGGAGTGGTGGACCAAGGCCGTTGAGCACGTGCGGTTCAACGACCCCATCTGGCGGCTGGAGGCCTACCTCGCCTACCGCCTGGCGATGACCGCCTACTGGGGCATGCTCGTCGGTTCGGTCATCGGCTACTTTCTGGGCCGCTCCTTCTTGCCCTTTGCCATTCAGCTGTTTGCGTGCATCGGCGTCGCTCGAAAGAAGAATGGCGCGACCAAGACGATGGTGCGCCCCGAAGGCGTCAACATCATCTTCATTTTGGCGGTGCTGTCGAGCGTGCTCACCGGGTACTGGCTGATCTGGATCGACCCGAGCACCCAGAGCCACGTGCCCATCACCCCCGCGTGCAATGGGTGGGCCGAGAACTCGCCGCACTCGAGCTCGGGCGTCTACGTCACCACGTGGTCGAAGCCGAGGTACAACATGCTGCCGGCCGCGGCGTTGGGGCCGCTGATCATCGGCATTGCCGTGCTGGCCGTTTTGATCTCGGCGTTTGACCAGTGCTTTGGCATCAGAAAGGCGCAAAAGTCAAAGAAGACACAGAAGATGTGGGACCGCATCAAGCCGACGGTCTTCTTCTTCTTCTTCCTCACCGTCCTCGTGGTCCAGGGCCTCTTGGCCGCCCTGTCCGGCGTTTCTGGAAAGCGATGGCAGAAGGACGCCATTCACGGCGAGACCACGTACAAGTCGGCCGGGATTTACGTGGCCGACTCGATAGTTGCGGTGTACGCCTCCTTCTGGACGGCCTTTGCCGTCGCGTGGATCCGGGGCCGCTGGACGTTGGCGCAGCTGAGCAACACCTTCAAGTGGATATGGGTCGTCGTCTCGTTTGTGCTGATATGGTCGCCGGTAATCATCGGCGCAAGCGAACTTCCCGAAGGCGAGCTCGAGGACGCCTTCTCCGACGATCCGCACGATCGGGACAGGCAGGTCGTGTACGCTGTGCTCGTCCTCGTCCTCGTCGGCCAGTCGATCTTCCTCATCTTCATGTCGAGGCAGATCTTCGTGCCAGACCCAGACGAAGGCTCGGTCGTAGACGCAAAGGACAAGGCGCTAGAAAGCGCTGTTGCCGACTTTGAGGCGCCGGTGGCCTTCTTCTCGCCCGAGGTCCAGCGGCTCATGGACGCCAGGGTCCTCGAGCACATGCCCGTGCACGACGCCGTCGGCCACCCCACCGGCAGTGCCACGCTGGCCGACCGCGCGTACGGCGCGTTTCGAATTGCTCCGACGGGCGCTCTCGGCTATCGGCCGATGCTGCGAGCGAAGGCTGCGACGCTGGAGCCGTAGGGACGACGACCCGGAGTGGGACGGGGTGGTGAGAGCGGTGTGCACATGGAGTCTTTAAAAAAAACCACTGCGACGCAGCACACGCACCACACTCCTCCCGCGGGCGGGCGACGAGGGTCTCGCGCCGTTTTTGGCGCGCCCGGCGCGCTCAGTGCTGCCTGCGCTTGGAAAAGGTCTTGGGCCCCCCCGACGTGTCGGAGCCCGAGCCCGAGGGCGTCGGGCTCGCGGGCGGCTGGTCGACGTCCATCGCGTCGCCGGACGACGCGCCAAAGCCGATGGCGTCGAAGACCGACGAGACCACCGACGCCGACGGCTTCTCGCGACGCCGAGGCGCGGGCGCCGCCGTCGACCCCGAGGCCGAGGTCGGCGCCGCGGCGGGCGCCGCGGCGGGCGCCGCGGCGGGCGCCTTCCGGGTCGACGAGCGCGCGGCCATCGCCTTTGCCACCATCGGCGCCGACTTGGCCTGCGCGGCGAGCTGCGCCGCCGTGGGCGTCGCGCGCGCCGGCTCCACCTCCATGGGCACGCCCGCCGCCGTAGGCGCCGCCGCCGGGGCCGGCAGCTGGGGCCGGAAGACGGCGTACGCCTCGGCGAGACCACGGTGCACGTCTTCGAGACCGAGCTCGAAGGAGATTTCCTGGCCGTCGACCGTCGCCCGCTGCTTGTCCCGCCGCTCCTTTTCGAGCCAGAAGTCGTTTGCAAACGAGAGCTCGTCGCACTTTTCCACAAACTCCCGCACCGTCCTCGGCGCGGCGCCGACGGCAGCGACGCCGCTGCCGTCGGCGTAGAGCATGAAGAACGCAAACTCGCGCTTGGTGATGATGTCGTCGCTCGCGTTGGTCTTTGCGGTGTTGTAGTCCTCGGCCGTCGCGTCTACGGAGCCCGGAAGGGGCTCGAACGCCTTCTGAAGCCGCTCGCAGAAGGTGTCGATGTTCTTCTGCAACGTCGACTTGCCCTGGGCGTCCACTTGCTCTCGCATCCACTCGATGTCTTTCTCATTCTCCGGCAGCAGCGCCATCGCTTCGAAAAACTCTTCTGCGGCCGGAAGCAGCGCTGGGTACGTCTTGAAGAACGAGTCGTCATCGGTGCTCAGGTACTGCTCGATGACAAACTTCACCGCTTCGATCGAGAAGCTCTGCAGACCGAGCGCTTTGGCGTCCTTCGCCCTTGCGCCGGCGATGGCCTCGTTGATGTACTTGACGTATGCACCCGTGTCCGACGGCGTCGCCTCCTTGTAGCGATCTCCGAAAACCGTTCGATCGAACTTGGAGATTCCGATGCGGCCCTTGAGCTCGCTCGGCACAAAGGGCGGCGGGTTCGTGTCGCGCCGTGCCGGCGTTTCGAGCAGGATTGGGCTGTGCTCCGCCGGGAGATCTCCTCCGGGTTTTCCGAGCTGCATGACGGCGATCTTTTTGTTGCCCGGGTAGGTGAGGTAGAGCGCGCCGACATACTCGAGCTTGCCGTCTTCCTCGACGCGCGGCGCCAAAAACTCGCCGCTGACAAAGATCTGCTCGAGCGCCTTCCAGGCCGCGCTCACGTTCGCCGCCTCACGCGCCACGAGGACGCCCGGGTTCTTGATCACCGCCGGCTCGTTGTCGTACCCGAGGTTGAACGTGGGGTTCTCCTTGGCATCCTCGTACTGCTGCTGTTGGACCTCCTCCTTCTCGGTTGCCTCGGTTGCAACCAAGGCCGCAGTCGCGGCGGCGGAGGCGCGGGACACGAGGTCTTCGGCCATTGCGTCGATCTGGGCCCCCTCCGCGCCGCTCTTCTTCGCCTGCTCGTACGCCGACAGCGCGACCCCCAGTTCGAAGACTTTTTCGAGCTCCGCGGTGTCCGCACCCTTGGCAACCGCCGCCGCCTCGTCGAGCTTCGCCTTCTCGACCTGTTCGAACTCCTCCTCGACCTCCTCTTCGATGGTTTCCAGCTGCTGCGACAGGTCACGCATCTCTAATTTTGTCGCGGTCTTCTCGGCGGCGGAGGCGCGGACGAAGGATCGAATCTTTCTGCGCGCTTCGTCGAGCCTGGCCTTTGCCTGCTCCAACTCCTCTGCCTTTTGCTTCAGATCCTGCTCCTCCTCGCGCACCTTGGCAGCGGCGTCGTCGTTTGCGTCGGCGATGCGTTCGAGCTCCGCCTTTGCGTCTTCCGGAGACGGTTGCTGAAGGGTCACGCCCCGGTCGGCGGTGACTTCGGCCACTTGCTCGACGAGGTTGTCGGTGATGGCCTTCTGCTGCTCCTGCGCGAGGCCCAGCCAGGATAGCCCAAGCCCTTTCATCAGCCCCACGGCATTCTCGGCCACCGCATCCTTTGCCGCCTGCAGCGTGTTTCCCACCGCATCCTTTGTCTCCTTCAGCGTGTTTCCCACCGCATCCTTTGTCGCCTGCACCGTGTTTCCCACCGACTCGAACGCATCGAGACCCTGCGCAATGGCGTCTTGGGCGCCCTCTGCAAAGGAGGTCATGAAAGCTGCCGTCTCCTTGTCCTTCGCCGCCTTCGCCGCCGCCGCCGCCGCCGCCGCCAGCTCCTTCTTCCTCGCCGCCGCCGCCTCGCGCTGCTCCTGCTCCTCTCCGCGGCGCGCGGCGCGCGCCGCCTTCTTCTCCGTCGCCGTCAGCTTCTCCTTCGGCTTCTCCGCCGCCTTCCTCGCCGCCGCCGCCTTCGCCGCCGCCGCCTTCGCCGCCGCCGCCTTCTTCTCCTTCTCCTCCGCCACCGCCTTCGCCCCCTTCTTCCTCAAAGCGTAGAGTTGGACCAACTCTTTTGCGGCTTGAAGAGGATTCGTGACGGCCGAGAGCACGGATGTGAGGGCGCTCGGCGCCGCCGCCGGCGCCGGCGCGAGCTGACCCGGCTGCGCCGCCAGGAGCCGCGCCCGCAGGGCGGTGCCGGCGCCGCAGTCCGAGCGCTGCGCGAGCAGCGCGAAGACGCACGCCTCCGGCGCAACCTGCCCGCCCACCTTTGTCTGCATCGAAGGGTTTGCGGCGTTGGCGAGGTCGACCGCGCGCTTGTACCGCGCCGTTTGGACCTCCGTCCGGTTCGTTTGTTGGGCTGTGAGCTGCGCCTGGCGGGTGGCCTTCTCGGCGGGAGTGAGGTTGGGGTCGTCCTCCATGACCTTGTAATCCTCGTGCTGGTCCATCTGCTGGTGGTAGTTGACGCGGAGGCGATTGCGCATGCCCTCCGCGGCGTCGGCGCTCCCGCCCGGAAGGCTCCGCGCCGGGATCCACTTGATCTGCACGTCCACCTTGACTCCCGAGGCGCCGTCCACGGGCCCGCCGTCGTAGGTGTTGTACTTGCACGCGCGCGTGTCGAGGATGCGCCCGACGCTCCAGGCGCCCGCCATCATCTTGAGATCGCGCGTGCGCACCGCATCGAAGGGGTCTTCGTCAAAGGGGTAGTTCTTCATCGCCGCGCTTCCGATGCCGTAGTCCTTGCGCTCGCCGGGCGTCGCGCCCCCCGGTCGCACGCCCGCGAGCCGCGCGTCGCTGAGCGCCTTCCGCTCCGCCGCCGCCGCCGCCGCCGCCGCCGCCGTGCCCGGCGCCCTCCTCGCCGCCGACCTCGCCGCCTCCGCCGCCTGCTTGTACGCAAAGAGCACCTGCGCCTGGAAGGCCTTGCGGCCCGACATTGGCACGTACTGGTAAAAGTACGCGCAGGGCCAGCGCGCGCTCGCGTCCGCGGTGCTTGTGATCAGCTCCGCAATGTAGTAGTCCAGCGGGCGCGCCTCGTCGCCCGCGGCATCCATCGCGATCCTCGCGTCCTCCATGATCCGCGCGCGCGCGGCGTCGTCGGGCCTAGGCGTGTTGATCGACCACCTGCCCCGCTCGGCGTCGCCGCGCACAAAGAGCACCGACTCCAGCATGGCAACCGAGAGCGCGTCGGTCACGGACAGGTCGCCGGTCTCCGTCTTGCACTTGAGCAGGTGCGCGGCGTTGAGCTCGTAGGCGCGCAGTCCGACGTATAGGGTGTCGAGCACATTCGGCCGCCGGTCGAAGCACTGCGTCGGGTAGGTCGTGTACTGCCCCGAGAAGGTCGCCACAAAGTCGTTCATGCCCTCGGCCATCCACTTTTGCGAGCCGACCCTTCCCGCCACGCCCTGCGCCGAGGCGCTGATGTGGTGCGCGGCCTCGAGCGAGCCGCGCGGGAAGGTCTCGACGGTGCGCATCGTGTCGGCGTTGCGCGCGCCGCCATTGTAGGCGGTCTGCGTGGGGTGCAGCGTGTTGTTGGGAAGGTCGTCGTACTCCAGAAAGCCGTTGTTCACCATCGTCGGGCCCTGCACGGCGATGTTGAGGATGGTCGCGTCGCGCGAGCCGTTGGTCAAGAAGGAGTACTGCTCGTCGTTGCTCTTGCACACGCCGTCGAGCGCGTACTCGTCGAGCGTGCGCAGGCGGAAGCGGCGCAGCTCGTTCATGAGCACGAGGCCGTACACGGGGGGCGCGCGTCCGAGCGGGTCGCGGTCGTTCTTGGCGGTGCCGCGCGAGAGGTACGGGTCGTCGAGGCACACGTCGGCCGCGCACAGGACCGAGGAGGCGTTTTGGAAGAGCACGTTGTGCCCCTCGATCCAGCCGCCGCTCGCCTGCGACTCGCCGTGCAGCAGCCGGTTCAGTCCGTCGAGGCCGATGATCCGCGACACCGAGCTCGGCCCGTTGGTCGCGTTGAACGTCTCCATGCCCGCGGGTTGGGCGGCGATCATGCTGCGCATGTAGCCCGGGGGGTACTTGTTGACGAAGATGACGTCGCCCGGCGAGGCGCGCCCGACCCATCCCGAGAGGAACTCGAGTGGCACGACGCGGTTGATCGGGATGCACACGTTTGTCAGCTGGTTGGGCTTGTTCTTGCCGTTGAGCTTGGGCACCTTGACCTGCCCGCCGGGCGCGATGTTGACGCCGGCGTTGCTGGGCTTGCCGCCGGGCACGTGCGTGGGCGCGCCGGGGGTGGGCCGCTTGACCCCCGAGAGGGGGTTGCCCGGCGGGGTCACGTTGCTTATTAGACTCGACATCCCGCGCCCTCCGACCCGCGGGACGTTTACGGCCGTCCACTCACACACGTGGTGCGCCCTTGCCTACTACCGATAGCGGTCCGGTCAAATTATGGCGCGGCATGCATGGCGCGCCGCGCGCCGCGCGCGGGGTCCTCAAAAGATGCCGTCGCCGGCGCGCTCGCCAAACGGCGAGGCCGCCGGCGCTTCGGGCAGCAGCGGCAGCAGCCGCGCTTCGGCCGCCTCGGCCGTGGTCGTGGAGATGGAGTGCTGGTAGCACACGGTGTTGCGGAGCGTGGCAAGCGAGGCGGAGTGAACGCTGGGGGACGCGGACGCACCCTCTAGCTTGAGCCGGACCGCGGTCAGGACGGCGAGCGCGGCCACGTCCAGCGGTAGGTTGACCTGCTCGATCCAAGCCGCGACCTCGGGCGTCTGGATGGCCGCCAGCGCGGCCCGGCGGAGCGATTCGGGCGCGCGCGCGCTCCGCACCGCGCCGAGGACGCGGTCGCGCACGGCGTACACCGGCGAGGCGCTCGGCGACGCCGCCGGACCCGGCGCCGCGCCTGTCGGGTCCGACATCGGAGACGGGGCATCGGAAGGGCCGGGCGACGCGGGCTCCGGGTGGAGGGCGTGGTGCGGGAGGGCCAGCGGCGCCATCGGCGGCGGCGCCGGCGCCACTGGCGTCGGCGTGCTGGTGCGACACGCGAGGTCGGCCATCCCGGTTCCCCAGCCGAGGGCCATCGCGATTGCGGCGGTGGTGATGCTCCGCTGCGTGCCGTTGAGCGCCGTGCCCTGCAGCTTGAGCTGCTTGACGCGGTCGATGTTCTGGCGCAGCATCTCGCGCTGCGCGTGGCAGTCCGCGCCTTCGGCGGACTGGAGGCGCTCGAGGCGCTCGAGCACCGCCTGCACCGCGCACACCCCGAAGAGGGCGCTGGGCTTGGATGCGAGCGGAACCTGACAGTCCGACCCGCTGCAGACGCGCGCGTGGCGCACGGCCAGCTCGACGACGCGCACGGTTTCCTTGCGAATGGTCTCCTCAATGTCCTTGTGCAGGTGGAGGAAGTCGAACGTCGAGCACACCACGATCAGCACGCGGCGCAGCTTGTTGTCGATTTCCGCGTCCAGCTCGCCCCGGCGCCGCTGGTCCTGCAGCACGGACGTGCGCATGCGCGACTGGGCGCCGCCCATCCGGTGCTTCTTGATCGCCTGGACCGAGACCCGCGTGCCGCCGGCCGCGGCGAGGTGGCGATTGCGCGTCTCGAGCGCGCTCTCGACCTCGCCGTTGGAGCGGATCAGGCCGTGCGCCGAGTGGCCCGGCGCCTCGCCCCAGGGCGAGTCGGCCACCACCGTCTTGTCCTCGGCCCTCGCGCACATCTTCTGACGGTCGAGCGCCACCGTCGCCTGGCCGTCGACGACGCCGCACACGTCGCAAACGAGCGCCGAGTCGCCATTCTTGGAGACGCACGACGTGTCGCGGCTTCCACAGCCACGGCACGACCACGCGTCTTCGACGTCGTCTTCGGCGTCGTCGTCCTTGGCGCCGAGGGCGAGCTCGGCCTCCATGAATATCTGCGAGATCGACGGCGCGGCCCCCGCGTCGGAGGCCGCGCCGCACAGGCCGAGCGGCGCCGAGTGCGACTTGGCGAGCGGGACGGGCCCCGCCGCGCGCGCGATCGAGGACGCCCGCGCGATCATATAATGGCCATTGGGCGCGCAGAAGACCTCGCCCACGCTGCGGTACGGCTCGGACATGCCGAAGCCGCCGCCCGGCCGCGGACGGACTTCGAGGCGCGACGAACGGCCCAGAATCCGGTCCACCCGGCTGTTCTCGGCCCGGCGGTCGCGGTCGTCGCCCTCGTCGGCCCACATGCCGGGCGCGCGCGCCTATATATACACACACGCGCGCTCGGCCGCTCCGGCTCGCGCCAGCGCTCGATACTCGGCAGTGTGTCGGCGGCCGGCAGGGCGGCGCCCGTCCGGACCCGTCCGCCGCGCTTTGCGACCCGCCTGCCCGCGTCGTGCAGCCCCGCTATTGGCGCGCCCTACGGGGGGGTGCCAATCAAGCAGACATGGCGAGTCGTTAATTAATTTAATTCTACGTATAGTACGTCGGCTCTCTCCTCCCCGCGCACCTCGCGCCGCCGCCGAGCGCCTCGCGCGCAATCAGCGTCGCCGCCACCGTCGGCCACTGCAGCGCCTGCCCCGCTGGGGCCGCCAAGGACGGGGGCTCGTCCTCGGCCGGACAGTCGGCCGTTTTCCGGACGACGCGCGGGTTGTTGCGCGCGCACAGGAAGGCGATCGTGATCGCGCTCAGGAAGATGAGCACGGCCAGCAGCACCGCCTGCGTCACCGTCATCGCGTGGAGCTCGTCATCGTCGAGGCCGGTTGGCGGCGGCGGCGGGCTCGGCGGCGTCGGCGGCGGCGGAAACGGCACCGGCGGCGTCGGCGGCGGCAGGAGCAGCATTCGCCGCCCGCGCTTCGTCGCCCTGTTGTTATTCACGAGGCGCGCGGCCGCGTTATCGTGCCGTGCCTCGGCTCCGCGCTAGGCGCGCGCGCGCGAACCGCGCGCTCTGCGCGCTC
>Ga0115012_10001152_pt1 | contig 15259 bp, 18 predicted proteins | sample TroAtlMetagenome_FD_88706 | JGI IMG/M metagenome (GOLD analysis project Ga0115012, IMG submission 88706) | Marine eukaryotic phytoplankton communities from Atlantic Ocean - Tropical Atlantic ANT10 Metagenome | ecosystem: Environmental > Aquatic > Marine > Oceanic | place: Tropical Atlantic...
CAAACCAACTTCCAGGTAAAGCTACGTGCTCAGGAATCACAGTAACTTCACTAGTGTCACTAGATGTCATCGAGAACACTACGTTAGAGTTTGGTTCGGCAACAAGGCGAAATGTGAACGTATCGGTTGCGCCTGTTTCAGAAACTACTAAGTTGCCTATTCCGTCGTACCCAGGTTGATCGACGATCTCAAAGCCCCATCTGATCGCCTTCCAAATATCTTCATCAGTATGGTTCACGGCCACTGACTGTGTAGCAACAGCATCGTATTCGTCGGCAGAGGCCCCAGCGTTAATGGCAACATCAATACTTGTGGTTGTCCCACCTGGATCATTGACAATGTTGTCGATATCAACTCCGGTGACGGTAACGGTTTGTGGTGTGTTCCAATTAGCATCGGTGAAGGTTAGGGCGCTGGTGACGGTTACTAGGCCGGTGTCACTGGAACTGATGTCAAAGACAACGTCAGAAGTTGGTTGGGCGTCGAGGACAACGGTGAACGCAGTAGGGTTCAGAAACACTGTGCCATTCGGAAGTGGGTCTAAAGCGGACTCGTATAGCGTTAATGCCCCTCCTTGGAGACCGTTAGGCCACGCGAGTGTAAACCCAGGAGCTTGTTGGGTGTCTTGTGCCTGGGCCGTAGAAACAAAACAGTTGCACAATATCGCCAAGGCAACGGCGAATAAAAGAGGCAGTTTAAGTAAGCTTTGCATAGTGGGGTAGTTTATGACTTAGCAGGAATTTTGCATAGTAGCGATAAAGGTTGTTTCTGCAGTTGATAAGCCAGTTCCGGTGCCTCGGTAATGTTGATAGGCAGAGTCTCCATTGTGATATGCGGTAATAGCATCAGCTAATTGCTCTTCACCGCCAAAGAATTGTTGCGCTTCAGACCTCCACGTTCCACAGTTTCGAAGAATATTGAAGGAATACGCGTGGGCTGCTTCGTGTGTGAGTATGTCATACAATTTTCCTGATTCAACTCCTCTATTGGATACCCAAATTGTCTGAGTCCATTCATGTCCATAAGATCCATCAGCTCTCCAGCCAGCCGAGTCCCAAACCCCATAGGGACAGTGTCCTAATGCTTGTTGACTGAAAGTATGACAACCACTGATAATTTCAACCTGACCGAGCGCCCTCAATAGTTCATTTGGGAGATTTTCTGATACACGATTGATTTCAGTCTGGTATTGCCCCTCATAGCCCGGATAACATGTGATACCTGAACATTGGCCGCTCGGAACAACATCTTGTACGATTTTAGCCGGTTGTTTTTCAGGAATTGTTGGGACGTTATCTGTGTGTAGTCCGCGTTCTTGAAGAGCTGCGAGATGAAGCTTTCTCGTATGGCTCCCATATATGCCATCTGGAGTAGTGCCTAGTAGTTTCTGTAATTCAGCTATATCTTCTGATTCGCTGCCAAATGAATATGGGTTTGTTAAAAGAAGAACAAATCGACTTTCAATTCTTGATGCTTCCATGATTGATTTAGTTATTTCATCGTCTTGCACTTCTTGGTATCTAACTTCATCGGAGCTCTCTTGAATTCGTATTTCGACAAGTTCATGCGTTCTAATAAGCGATGCGTGGCTTATGCATCCTGTAGTAACAACAAGAAATATAAAAAACAAGCTTGCGAACTGTATCTTTGTGATTCGATGTGATTGGTTATGGTTCATTCATTTCCTAGTAATTTTTAATAATAATGATTATTATCATAGCTATTTATGCCTAAAACTCAAGGGATGTGACAGGAGTCTCATTCCTTGCTCCACTACTCCAATCCAATCGTCGTAGAGCGAATAGGGTACGCTTAGTTGTATGTCATCCCCTCTATCAATAAATTTCTTGCAATCTGCGGCTCGTCTAAACCAACTCCCCGATCGGGTCCTTGAGTTAGCTTTTATTGGTCGCTCAAATGTAGGGAAATCCTCCTTAATTAATGCGTTAGCTAATCGAAAGAAACTTGCGAAGATTTCCAAAACTCCAGGAGCGACACAACTCATTAATGTTTATGAATTCAATCCTGAGGGTTCTGGTAACTGGTTAGTAGATCTCCCTGGTTATGGATTCGCTAAAGCTCCAAAGCAAGAGATGGAGAGATGGCGAATGATGATCGAGGAATACTTGATCGAAAGCCCGGCATTGGGCGGTGTATACGTCTTAATAGATAGCGTCGTAGGGCCAACCCCATTAGATCTTCAGACAATTGAGTGGTTAGAGCACATCAATCTTTCTTACCGGTTTGTCGCTACGAAGATTGACAAGATCCGACCTTCAAAAAGTAGAGGCCGGAGAAAAGATCTTGTTGAGAAGTTAGGTGTTGAGAAAAATGATGTTATGTGGGTTAGCGCGTCAAGTGGAGCCGGCATTCCACAACTGCGCTCTGAAATTCTTGATTATTTTGACTGAGGGTTTTCTTTCTCAGCTTTCGTATAAACATCTCGTAAGTCCTTTAAGCCAGCCGGAAGATTTATGGGTGGGTCAGGTAAGGGCGTTACACCATTCTCCTTCAAAACTCGTTGCATAGCTTCGGGATCATCGCTCCAGGACCGTGGATCGCCCATCATGACTTCATAAAGTTCCACTCCTTCATTTCCAGCTATGAATGGTCCGAAGTCTGCTCCGAGAGGCAATTCAATATGTGTTCCAACTCCACATAAACGATCACCACATTGAAATTCGCCTTTGAGAACGATTAGAACATGAGGGCTAAAGTGGCCATGTTTACGAACGATCATTCCTGGATCCCATTTCGCAAAGAGCGCTAGGTACATAGGGTCAGTTGAGAAGGCAACCCATTTCTCCCACACATGGGATTCTGACCCGTCAGCATTGCGTTGACTCCGGACCGGTATCCAAGGGATCTCATCTTCTTCTATTTGTGATGTGAACTTTGGTTCCATCCCAGGTAAACGGCCATTTAGAGGAGAAGGATCCACGTTATGAATTATCTCCTTTTTCATCAAATTCAATGACTTCCCCACGGTTGATACTCACCCAATCTCGTGCTTCGAGATATGGACGGAATGTTTTATAAATTCGTTGCTCATCTTGTTTTGTTTTTGGTTTCTGCATTTCATAAAGGAACGGAAATTCAAGCCATGATGTAACCGAATCCCATAATCTCATAGCAGCATCACCTTCAGGAGGCTCAATGAGCACAGGTCCATATAGTGCATGATCTTCAAAGAAAAGTGTTGGGACCCCGTAACCGCCTGCATCTATAACTCGCTGATGGTCTTGTTTGATTTCATCGTGGGTTGTTTTGTCTTCGAGTGATTGATCAACAATCTGGGGATCCATACCTATATCTTTTAAGAGTTCTTTAGCGACATTTGGTTCATGAGGTCGTTTCCCTTCTTCATGGAGGGCGCGCCCTGATCGTTCATACCATTTATCAAGATCATCCATGGATTGCCGGCGTAAAATTGCACCGATACGCATCATTGACCATCCGTAAGACCAGTCACGTTCCCAAGGGTGTTTCTTCCCTTCTTTTAAATTCACCTCTTCTAAACTAAAAAATTTCCAATTAATGGTGAGTCCATTCTGCTCGCGAACATTCCGGATCCATTTAGATGTCTGGTATGCCCAAGGGCACATAACATCAAAGTGGAAGTCGACTTCTTTAGGTTCGGTTTTCATCCTTTTCCTTCTTGGAGATAGTTCTTATCTTATTGTTGCTTGAGATGATGCTCGCGATCAAGATGAGTAAACCAGAAGTCTGGACTAGATTGTGTTTAGAGGGAAAATGACTAGCACAGACCACACTTCCATATTCTCACCGGTGCAACTTGGGCCACTGACGCTCCGCAACCGGATCATCAAAGCTGCGACATTTGAAGGTATGGCTATTGACAATATGGTTACAGATGCTCTGGTTGATTTCCATAAAGCATTCGCTGAAGGTCGAATAGGGATGACGACACTCGCCTACTGTGCTGTTTCCCCTGATGGGCAAGGAGCTCCAAATGAGATAGTCGTCCGAGAAGATGCTGTGCCGGGATTACGGTACTTTGTTGATGCTATGCATAACCTTGATGTCGCTGCGTCAATGCAACTAGGGCATGCAGGCCCAGTGGGAATGGGAATCGGTGGTAGAGCTATATCTGCTTCAAAAGTTTTTTCAAAATCTCGTTTTAAGAACACAAGTCCAGCAACTGAAGATGAACTATTACGAGTTATAAACGACTTTGAGAATGCTGCTGTACTAGCTGCTAAGTCAGGTTTTGATTGCCTTGAATTGCATTTTGGGCATGGGTATTTAATCAGTAATTTCCTCAGCCCTAAACTCAATAAGAGAAAAGACGGTTGGGGTGGCTCATTAGAGAATCGGGCTCGTTTAGCGCGAACAATTGCGAAACGTGTGAAATCAGTGGTCCCTGACACTATGGCGGTTATTGCAAAAATCAACTTGGACGATGGGGTCAAGACAGGATTCAAAGTTGATGAATGTGTTGAAGTCGCCCGCATGCTTGAATCCGACGGAGCCTTAGATGCGTTAGAACTCACTGGAGGAAGTTCATTTGAAAATCCAATGTATTTCTTTCGAGGAGATGTCCCTGTTCATGAAATGGCAGAAATTTTTCCCAAGGGTTTCATGAGAACGGGTTTCAAGTTAACCGCCAAAAAATTTATGCCTTACTACCCTTTTGAAGAGGCGTATTTCCTTGAGCAGGCTCGCGAGATCCGTGAAGCAGTTGATATGCCCTTAATTTTGTTAGGAGGAATCAACAACGTTGAAACTATTGAACTCGCTCTTCGTGAGGGTTTTGATTTTGTTGCGATGGGAAGAGCATTACTTCGAGAACCAGACCTTGTTAGAAAATGGGAAGATGGAATTGCCGCAGAAGGACAATGTATTCACTGCAATAAATGTATGCCTAGTATCTACCAAGGAACTCATTGCTTCCTCGTGCCTCATGAAGAGAGGCCGGGACATGGGAAATGGCCACCGCCAGTAGCTAAAAAAGTGGGAATAAATGATTGATATTGTAAATGATGGAAGAGTACGTGTCCTTCGGTTAAATCGTCCGGAATCAAAGAATGCTTTCAATGAAGCTCTATACGACCTTTTGACCGAGGCTTTAATCGAAGCCGACGATGACAATGGGGTTGCAGTAGTCGTCATCACGGGAAGTGGTGATAGTTTTTCTTCAGGCACGGATGTGGTTGAACTTGGTCAACGTATGAGCGATCCATCATTTTCTCCTGGGAAACACGGCTTCCCCGGTCTCGCAAATAAATTAGTTGATTTTTCTAAACCCCTATTGTGTGCTGTGAATGGGCTTGGTTTAGGTATCGGTGTGACTATTTTGGGCTTATCAGACATGGTTTTCATGGCTAGAAGTGCACGAGTGAAATGCCCATTCACCGATCTTGCTCTAGCCCCTGAAGCAGCTAGTAGTTTCACATTCCCGCTAATTATGGGAAGGCAAAATGCTACGTGGATGTTATTAAGTTCTGAATGGATCTCAGCAGAACAATGCTTTGAGATGGGATTAGCCTACAAGCTCTGTTCTGATGAAGATTTAATGAATACCACCATGGAACATGCTCAGGTTCTCGCATCGAAACCAATTAGTTCCCTTATCGCGTCAAAGAAAGTAGTCATGGCCCCATTACGTGAACAGATCCAATCCGCGAGAAAAAGGGAAGATGCAGCATTCAGTGAGTTACTCGGTAAACCAGCAAACATAGAAGCCCTAACGGCTTTCGCTGAGAAAAGAGATCCCGATTTTTCAAGTTTGGGTGAATAAATGCGTATAGGAAAAATGGCGATATGAATTCATCACCTTTTTATACCGAAGATCACGAAGCATTTCGTTCAGTGGTTCGCCAGTTCACCGAAAAAGAGATTGTTCCTCATATTGCTGAATGGGAAGAAGCGGGAGAAGTGCCTCGGAATCTATATAAGAAAGCAGCTGCGGTAGGGATCTTCGGGGATGGTTTTGATGCCGAATACGGCGGTCATGGCCAGAGAGATGCAATTCTTCGCATGGTAATCTTCCAAGAATTAAGTGCTGCCGGATCTGGTGGAGTGGTTGCTTCTCTTCTCTCTAATTACATTGGCTTACCCACGATTCAACGGTTTGGTTCAGCAGAAATGAAGGAACGTGTTCTTGCTTCTTGCCTAGCTGGAGATAGGGTTGCCGCTTTAGCCATTACTGAGCCAAGTGGAGGTTCGGACGTAAGTCGGATCAAAACAAAAGCCATCCGTGATGGCGAAGATTTCGTCGTAAATGGTCAAAAAACTTTCATAACCTCTGGCATGTACGCAGATTTCTTCACAGTAGCTGTACGAACTGGCCAAGAGGGACCTTCAGGGATTTCTCTTCTTTTGATTGAAGGAGATAGAAGCGGACTGGAACGAACACGGCTAGACAAAATGGGATGGTTATCTTCGGACACAGCAACTCTGTACTTTGATGATGTTCGTGTCCCTGTTTCAAATCTCATTGGAGAAGAAGGAACCGGATTCTCTGCGATCGTAAATAATTTCAATGCTGAACGAATTGATATGGCAGCTCAGTCAATAGCGTTTTCACGTGCTTGCTTTACAGAAGCTTTGGAATGGTCACGAGAACGAGAAACGTTCGGAAAGCGTTTAGCTGACCATCAGGTAATACGTCATAAGTTCGTTGAGATGGATAGGCAAATCAATGCGGCGCAAGCATGGTGCGAATTGCTTGCTTGGAGACTAAATCAAGGAGATAACCCTGTCGCAGAGATCGCTGAGTTGAAAGTGCAAGCCACAACCACATTCGAATTCTGTGCAAGAGAAGCAGCTCAGATCCTTGGTGGAGCAAGTTATTTAAAGGGTTCAATCACTGAACGCCTCTATCGAGAAGTTCGAGTCCAAGCAATAGGTGGCGGCAGTGAAGAGATCATGCGTGACTTAGCGAGCCGTCAACTAGGTATCTAATTACCCGCTAGTAAATGAGCACCGGAAAATCAGTGCTTTACCTGAAAGCGTATATGACTGATCTGAGGCTGGAATCCATACAGGAACCCCCGGTTCAGCAAACATTGTCTCTCCTAGGGCATTACTGATGGAAAAAGGTCCTTCTGTAGAAAACAGAATCTCTGCGCCGTCAACAGTTGTTTCCCAGGTTTGCTTGATTTCCAAGCGGGAAAGAGTGTATTTAGTTGGTGATTCATACGTATACATAGCGGAATCTGGTGTTTGCAGAGTTGGGGCATGGGACATAAATTCTGCAACAGAAAGAAATTCTTCTTGATCAACGTGTTTGGATGTCAAACCACATCTGAGAACATTGTCACTATTCGAAGTGATTTCAATAGCGTGCCCTTGTAAATATGCGTGTGTTACCCCTGGGGGAACATACATTGCTTCACCTGGGCGTAACGTCACGAAATTGAGCAGCAAGAATATTAGTAGTCCCGGGTCAGACGGATAGATCTTTATGAGTTTTCTAAAATGCTCTAGTTCTCTTTCAGAAATGACACCCTCTTTAATTGATGTACTCATATCGAGAATCATTGTTTGGACCTGTTCTGGGCTGTAATTCAAGATTTTCTGTACCGTGCTTCGTAGTTTGTCATCGTCAGAATCACTAGTTTTTAATGTTTCTGCAATCCCAATAAATTCAGGAGTAGTTGAGCAGGTCATTATCTGCACAATGTCTGAAACTGGTCTAAAACCAAATTTTGCATCAAAATTAGTTAAAGCACACACAATTTCTTTCTTGCCACGTGGCGAAAGATATGATCTACGATCCAAGGCGATCTGTTCCCCTAAAGTAATTTCTCGAGTGTGTCCTTGTATTGCTTGCTTTTCTGAAGGGTGTACTTGAATCGAAAGCGGATTTCCGATCGCAAGGACTTTCATAATGAAGGGAAGTTCATTTCCGAAATCTTGAGCTCGGTCACCTAATGTTTTTTCTGGATTACGCTCAATAATCTCTTTGAGGTTTAAGGAAGCTCCTTGAATGTGACTCGGTGATTTTGGGTGGGCGCCCATCCAAAGCTCAGCTTCCGGTTTCCCTGTCGGAATTCTTCCTTGTAGCTGAGCGAGGAAGTCTTTATCTCCCCAGTCGTAGTTCTGGATATTTGATTCAAGTAAATGCATGAGTGTCTGTTTATTCGTTCTCTATTCGCCATTTTTCTAAAGCGTCGGATAGTTCAGTAAGTGATCGGACGATTTGGTTTACGGACCGGCTAATCATGAGATTGACTAGTTCTTCTCCTTCGAACCGTGAACGCCAATCAGTGAAGACCCCTATCGCTGGTTTTTGCAATGCTGCTGCGTATCCGAGTTCCCACGCTGTTCCATCATCAGTAGTGATGCCGTTGAGATTTGCAACGAGAAGATCTGATGTGCGGATTGCATCACGATTATTTTCAAAAATTGTTTGGACAGTTTCCGGAGTCTTTTCGGGATTATCGCGATGCGGTAGAAACGTTTTGAATCCTATTTCAGCGATTGTTTGTTCAATTTGTTCAATCCACCAGCGTTCCCCTTCATCAAAAAGAGGTCCAGCGACATAAACAGTTTTAGGATTCATACCTTTTATTATCTCGTACATTCACATCTTTCCGGTTTTTATTGAGAAATGAATTGATTTGTTAATAGTCCTGTTCTGAGTAAGTAATGATTTGTAGGATGCACATATGGACAAAAGCGACCACGATGCATTCTGTTCTTTTCTAACCAAGAATTTTCCTTTGGTAAACGATCACCCAGATGTAGCTGGTTTGCTCAGAGATCCTTATATTCTGCAGAACTTAGGAAATGCAATGGCAAATCCCTTTCTTGATGAAGGAATTACGAAAGTGATTGCTCCTGAAGCAAGGGGTCCGGTATTGGGGGCTCTCGTAGCGACATATTTGAAAGCAGGGTTAGTACTTGTTCGGAAAGAAGGAAGAAACCATCCCGGTGCTGACACAACCATTACATCTGAACAAACGTGGACTGGTGAAAGGATAAACTTTCTCACTCGATCATTTGATCTGGATAAAAGTGACCGCATCCTTATTGTGGATGATTGGGCCACAACTGGTAATACGATTCGTGTAGCAAGACAGTTCACGACTGAAATGGGAGCAACCTATATTGGGTCATCGGTCATTGTTAATAAAACAAATGCCGAAATACTTGAAGAGTTGAACGTTGCGTGGTTGGTTAACTTTGACGATCTTGTCTAGCTGAAGTTGTTTCCTCTTGTAAGCGATTTCTTTTGAGAGTAGTTGTATGTTGCGATACCTACGAGATGTTTCAACGCCGCTTTGCCGAACTCTTTGCTATCGGTTCCTGTCGGACTGGATAGCTCTACAAGATTATTCTCATCAATTTCTTTAACGTACTTGATGAGAATCGTTTCTTTGTGTGGGTGTCTGATCGCCACGATGTCGTCTTTTTGGCATTGGGTTGCAGGTCGAATAAAGACGATGTCTTTTGGTTCGAGTATGGGCGCCATGCTGGTGCCGGCGACTCGGAACAATTTACGTTTTCGTGACGCTAAAGCTAAGAGTTCTTTAAGAACCGTTGGGATCAACTTGCTTCGTAGTAATTAACTTCTCGGCTTTTACTTTCCCAGAACATGTTATGAATTTTTTCACATGCAGCCATGAGTTCATCGGCAGCATCTGTTGAAACATGTTGTTTACATTCTGAGCAGGCTTTTGCTGCGTTCCAAAAAACTTCGTGAAGGTCAGGGTATGCCTCAAGGTGTACTGGCTTGAAATAATCTGTCCAGAGAACAAGTAGTTCGTGTTTAGCGAGTTCGGCTTGTTCTTCTTTAATAGCTACATAACGGCCAACTGTGTTTAGGTAAGAAGCTACTGCTTGCGTATCACCGGGTTCTGGTGGGGTGAGGTCAAGTATTTTCTTGGTCATAGACCGGACAGCTTCAGCAGCGATACGAGCTGATGCGGGATCATATACTCCGCAAGGACCGTCACAGTGAGCTTCTGCTACTGGTATTTCGTTTAATCCAAATAGTTTTGAAAGGGTGTTTTCTTCCATGTGAAGATATCTCCTCGGTGTTTGTTGATGACATAAATGTATCAACAGCACGGAGCGGAGTCCAACAAAGGAGACTTCGTTTTGTTTATTTCATGAAATATCTGATTTGACACTCTGATGTTGTCTTGGGAAGTTCTTCTAATGAGTTTCGCGCTGTTGCTATCAGCTTTCGGATATGGGTTACGCCATGGATTTGATTGGGATCATATAGCGGCGCTCACCGATATTTCTTCAGTTGAAAAAAACAAACGTAAAGCTTTTTTTCTTTCAACTGCATATGCGCTGGGGCATGCCGCTGTAGTGGCGATATTAGGCGTCGCTATAATTCTTGCGGATTTTACGGTGCCAGAAACTATCGACACAACACTGATGTACTTCATTGGGGTTTCATTAATCGCTCTAGGAATTTGGGTTTTGGCTGGAATTTATACACGTGGTCAAGATTTTCGTTTAAAGAGCAGATGGATGCTGATACGAGACGGGGTTTATAAAGGATTTCAACGTGTTCGTTATACGACTAAGGGAAGAAGTATTAGTTACGAGCATTCCCACGGCCATGTCCACGAAGGGGAAATGCAATTGCATGAACATTCCCATATGGATGTAGTTAATGAGTCAAAGGAAAGTAACCATGAGCACTCCCATAAGCATGAGTTTATGCTTTCTGATGGCTCATTGAACCAGTCGACCGTTATGGGAGTTGGGGTTCTTCATGGAATCGGGGTTGAAACACCAACTCAAATTGCTATTTTCGTCGCAACAACACAAGCATCTGGGAAAGCCGGGGGATTACTTATTCTGATGTTTTGGATTGTTGGTTTGGTTCTCGCGAATTCTGCTATCGCTATTTTCTCTATTGGCGCTAATGACTGGCTTCGCCGCCATAATTTCGTTTACGCGTTATTAGCTGGGATAATTGGCATCTTAAGTATTGTGATCGGCATATTGGTTCTCTTTGAGAAAGATGGTCTATTGCCGGTTTTCTAAACGGTCATTCACTTGATCTGTTGTAGGGAGTGAACTTTGTGCCCCGGCGACAAGTGTTGTTGCTGCTCCGACTCGGACTGCTTGTCCGACTGTGGTGACAAGGTCTGAACCTTGGGATAAGCCTCCAGCTAGAGCAGCGCAAAATGCGTCTCCCGCCCCAGTGGTATCAATGGGGTTGACTTTCGGAGTGGGAACATGCACTGCTTCATTATTCACGACCACGACAGCTCCATCGGCTCCTAACGTGACGACAACGGACGCGCATGGCAGTGTGTTCGCAGCTTCTATTGCTTCGTTTACGGAATTGATAGGGCCTGTTCCAGCGAGTAATGAAAGTTCTGTTTGGTTTGGGACAAGGACGTCCACGAGGTCAAGGAGTTCAAGGGGAACGATTTCTTCTGGCGCTGGAGCCGGGTTCCAAATAAAAGTTCCGTTGGTGTTTCTTGCCGCTGCAAGAACACTCTCTATGGGGATTTCTGCTTGAGCGAGGACAATGGGTGCTGTAGAAACAGTTGATGCTTCCGCTATGTCATCTGGGGTTAACCGTGCGTTAGCTCCTGGACTGACCACTATTGCATTATCTCCATCGTTTTGGACGGCGATCATGGCTATCCCCGTTGGGACTCCTTCCGTTTCTAACAAGTGTGTTGTTTCTACACCATCTTTTTCTAAACATTCCCTTAGGAAAATTCCGGTTTCATCATTTCCTACTCTTCCAATCATTGCTGACCGGTACCCAAGGCGGGCAGCTGCTACTGCCTGATTTGCGCCTTTCCCGCCTGGGATACGTGAAAGGTCTCCTCCGAGGACAGTTTGTCCAACTTTGGGGATGTTCTCAACATTGACGACGAGGTCAAGGTTGCATGAACCTACGACGGCAATATCTATGGACATGTTCAAAGTCTCTCACATAGATAGGGCTGGGACCAAGAACTCTCTCATGAGTTGAGTTAGGGACAGACGCATCTACGACTACGGTTACGGACAAGAAGTAACTGACAGTGGCTTTCCATGCTGGTGACGCTGTCTACGATTTCCTCTTCGGCCACTGGCTTCAATGGTCAGGGCTCTCATTAGGGGGAAGCTCATAATACTTGCCGCCCTCTTCGAACTCTTCAGGGTGTAACCATCTAGCTTTACTTTTGTTCTTCACTACGAGAGGCTTATTCCTTCTCAAAATGTACTTGACCGTTGAAACAAGTACTGCAATAACAAAAGCCACAATGATGAGGATGAGTGTGTCGAATCCCTGACCGGCTGTCACCTCTTCACCAGTTGCACCCCTACCTGAAACACTACCACGTCCGTATTCCTGAACGTCTTCGTATTCTATGACCCACCACACACCGGCGGCGAGAGCGAGCGGGAGTATCCATATAGCAATCCTGATAGGAGGAAGTGTTGTTTTGTAGAACCTGTAGAGGCGTTGCCCTATTCTTTTCAGGAAAGGATGACGCTCCCCAAAGTCCATCCACCCCCGTTTTGTCGCTTCAGTATCCTTGAAAACACGGTACATTCCTACACATACAAGGATGGCTAACAAGCCGCCTACAACTTTCATAACCTCAGAAAGGCTTGCATCATTCAGCACCGCCCCTATACCCGCAAATATAAAGAAAAGAGCGAGCGCTCCATACCCTAAGCGTTTCAGCATAACGAGGTTGCCAGATGGAAAGGGTTTTGTTCACGCATCGTAGGTTAGTTACTCATTCTTTTTAGTTTGTAGTGATAGATCAAAAGAATTTCTAAGGAAAAACAGGGTATCTAAACTGTATAGAAACACACGATAGTTGCAGTAGAGGGGGACCCAAACATTATTAGAAGAGAATCGGAGGTTGGTGGTGGGGCCGTAGGGATCGTCAACCGTATAAGCCGAGCAGTTTCCCAGTTAATCCAATAGCGGCAATAACCATAAAGATCCTAATGGCGCGTTCGCCACCACGTACCGCTATTCGAGCCCCTACCCATCCACCTATTGATAACCCTGTGGTTAAGATGATTGCCGGCCACCAGCGAACTTTACCTTGGATGATGAAAACCGGAAGAGCCGTCATGGTCACAGCTAATGTCACGAGAACTTTCACAATGTTGGCTTTCATTAATGGAAGTCCTGATCTTGTGAGAAATGCTAAGAGTACAAGTCCGACTCCCATTTGAATCGCTCCAGCATAAAGTCCTATCCCGAAAAATATTGCTGCTGTCGTTGCCGTTGAAAAACCTTTTCCTGTTTCTATTGTCTTTGGTTCTCTTAGAGAGAGGAAAATAATAGGAAGAATCAGGATTCCAAAAATAGTTTCGAAGGTTGTATCTGTTACTTGACTTATACCTATTGACCCGATCAGGGATCCAATAATGACTGGGAATAAAAATGGTATGGCGTCTTTGTATGCAGTGACGCCTTGTTTATGGAAAGACCAGATTGTTGTCCCATTTGAAACAAAGATGCCGACTCGGTTCGTGCCATTTGCAAAGTTCCCGGGAACTCCAGCAAGGACAAGGAGAGGAACAGTAAGTGATGATCCTCCCCCAGCCATTGCGTTGACGATTCCTGCGGCCCCGCCGCCGACAAAAAGAAGTACTGCTTCCCACCAAACCATGGGACAACCGTACCGCAGATGACACCAGGTTATTCCATCAAAAATAAACTCCCGCCGACCTCCCATTACTTTCTAGTAATGTTTCGTTTTTCCCTCTAATGCGACTATTGTCTGTTTCCATACAATTTAGATACCCTGTCTTTCCTTGGAAATTCTTTTGATCTATCAGATGAAAGGACAGTTTCTATATGAAGAAAGTAACGAATCCAATTTTGCTGATCAGTTCAGCAGTCATTTTGTGTATTGGATGTTTTCTACCATGGGCGACAGAGGTTGACGGATTAGGAGAAGTGAATGGTATGGACGGAGATGGCCAACTTCTTATTGTCTTTGGAGTCATTCTCATCGTTATCGGCTTTTTACTTGTTGCCGAAAAAGTAAAACGGAAGGCGTACGTTGCAGCTTTTATTCTCTCAGGCCTAAGTCTTCTCATTTCAATTTATGACATGAATAATATAGGAAGTGTCGGGGGAGAAACCATTACTATATCTAATGGTGAGGGAGCAACCGTTAATTTGGGAAGTGTCGGGGGAGCAACCATCGAATACGGAATTGTGATCTGTTTAATCGGCGCGGCACTGGCATTTGTCTTTTCCGTACGAGGCGTTTTCACAAAAGCAAAAGAAGCAGAAATAGACCACGGAAACAAGCATTCAACCCCAAAAATGACTAGTGAAACAGAAACTGCTGAAGGAGAATAAATGATGAAGAGAATTTCTACAATTTTACTCGCTGTACTCACTTTGGCAGTGGCTGCGTGTGGGGGGTCAAGTGGGGAATCTGGTGACTCTGCTCAGGACCGGGCTGTGGAACGCTACGCTGAGCTTCTTGAAGGCGTTGGAGCGCAAGACGTCGATGATTTCAGTGCTTGTGTGCTGCCAGTTTTGAAAGATACGAGTGGCCTTTCATGGGATGATATTGCAACTAGGTTAGATAATTCTTCCACCTTTGAGGATTCTGAAGAACAGTTTGATGATGTTCCCGACCCTGATGATAAGGGCCAAGCTACACTTTTAGCCTGCTTCGCAGAATTGAGTGAAGATGATTTACAGAAAATTATTTTAGGAGAGACGGTGGCTGCGGACGCTACGGAAGTTTCTCGAAGTGTTTCTGAGATCGCAGAAGGAATATTGGAAAATGTTCGAGAAACTAACGGGTATGACGATAAGACAGATGAGGAAGTCCTAACTTGGGCCGAATGCACTGTGACAGCCCTTTTGAATGCTGGTTTTAGCGAAGATGAGCTCTACGGCCACTTCATAGGAGGTTATTGGAGGGAAGATATTTTTGATGCGAGGGTAGATGACCCCGAGTCAAGTCAATGCTTTACGGAGTTCTCGTGGGGGCCACCATTGGAGTTACCTGATGGTGACCTTTTTGAATTGGCAGTGACCGCATATGCTAGTATTCCTGCCTTTGTTGATTTGACCCCGACTGAAAGTGAAACCATCGCTCGGTGTGTTCTCACTATGATTCGTGATGCCGGATTCTCTGATGAAGATATTTGGAGATTCGCCGTTTATGACTATAGCTCTGGTGCTCCCTCTAGGGTTTCCGATGCCGATGTTGCCATTTGGGATTGTTGGAACGAGTAAGTAATCCCCTCAATAAACGATAACTCAAGTGAAAGTAAAGGTTTATTGTGCTCTGTTGCCTCGTATGAGGTCTGTGTGCCCATCCCATTC
>Ga0115012_10001153_pt1 | contig 15254 bp, 11 predicted proteins | sample TroAtlMetagenome_FD_88706 | JGI IMG/M metagenome (GOLD analysis project Ga0115012, IMG submission 88706) | Marine eukaryotic phytoplankton communities from Atlantic Ocean - Tropical Atlantic ANT10 Metagenome | ecosystem: Environmental > Aquatic > Marine > Oceanic | place: Tropical Atlantic...
CGCCTTATCAAGGCGATGGAAAACCCCTACGTTTCAATGCTGGGCCACTTAAGCGGACGCCTGCTTCTTCGCAGGGATGCCTACGCCGTGAATCATGAAAAGATCATCGATTGCGCAGCAGCTACCGGCACTGTGATCGAGCTCAACTGCTCCGCCAAACGAATGGACATGGACTGGCGGTGGTGGAGACGTGCCCGCGACAAGGGCGTCAAATGCGCAATCAACCCAGATGCTCACCACGTTGAGGGGTTCCAAAATCTTCACTTTGGAATTCGCGTCGCGCGCAAGGGCTGGCTCAACAAGGGGGACATTCTGAATTGCAGGTCTCCTCAGGAAATCGCTAAATGGATGCAAACTCCTAAGGCGCAAAGAGTTTAGACAGAGCCAATTCTGCCTTTTCCCCACCCCTCTCCTAGCCTATTGTCCTCCCCGTATGATCCCTCTGAGATCTACATGCGATTGCCTCAAGATCGCTACCATGCTGCTTTGTCTCTCCTTGCCTGTGGTCGCGCAGGCTCCGGTAAATGCAAAGTTCAAACCATCAGACATTTATTTTCAGGCTTGGCTGACAGTCCGCGAAGCCGAAAAAGCGACGAAAGACGGAAAGTTTCTCGATGCATTCAATCGCTACGACAAAGCGAGGCAGCTTTTTGAATCGGTGGCTCTTTCTAACCCGGAGTTCAAGCCTGAGCTGGTTAAGAGCCGCACAGAATCAACAACATCTGCAATGGGTGCAATTCGCGATAAAGCGCTCGCGGAACGAAACCGTCAGGCCATGCGTACGGGCGATCTCGTCGAGGCCGGCACACCAGCTCCGGATGCTGGCGACCTCCAGATACCCGAGCTGGACCCGGCCAGAAAGGCGGAGGTGGCTGCGCTGCAGCAACAGATATCCCAGTATCGGAGCGAACTCCAGAAAGCTCGGTCGACACGCGACGCCAACTCCGTACGACTCCGGGAGGCTCTCCGCCAGCTTGAGATGAAGCGGGACCGTGTCGCGCGGGCACCGGTCTCCGGCCAGCTTGCCGATATAAACCGTCGGATCACAAAAGTTGAGAACGAGCGTAACGCCATGTTCAAGGCGCTACAGGACAGCAGGGCTCAACATGAAAAAGCCCTCGCCCAGCTAGCATCAGCCCGAAATGAAACCGTCGAAGCGCAGAAGCGGGCGGCAGACCTTGAGGAAGTCGTCAACATTCAGCAGTCGGCGTCCAAGGAAGTAGTCGAAGGACTACGGCGCCAGATGAAGGAAATGAAAGCGGCACTGGTGGAGAAGGACCGTAATTATGTGGCCCTGGAGGCGCGGACAGCCCAACTCAACCAGCAACTTGGAGAGGCTAGGGATCAGATCCGGGACCTTCGCGGAGAACGTGATGCTCTGCTTGTCGAGCGCGATCAGATGTCCGCCCTTTTGAAGCTCAACGAGAGCGAGCGTGTCCAGCTGCTGATCAAGCAGAACATGGAAATGGGCCGGAGTCTCAACACCGCAAGGGAGCGTCTCAAGGCCCTTCACTCCGATAATAATGCGACCAAAGACCAGCTCATCGAGGCAAAGAGAGATCTCGCGCAGGCTAAAGGGCGCCTTATTGATTTCCAGCGTGAAAACGCCTCTCAGAAAATTCGCCTTGAAGCAATGGAGGAGCGGCTGAGAGCTGCCGGGGTCGAACTGCAGGACGAACTCGCGGACGGGAATGCCGGGCCGAAGGCACGCCAAGAAATGGAAATGTTGCGCGATATTATCTCCCGGCAGCTTCGGATCCAAGAACACAGGAAAAGTGCGAAAGATGCCGTCATGGCCGAGATTCGTAAAATCGGCCAGCAACAAGGACCCCTGGTTGACAACATCCAAGGTCTATTCGACCAGGAATTACAGCTAACCGCTGAGGAAAGCAGACTCATTGCGGAATTCAAAGTCGATGACGAATTCATTTTTGACGACAGACCGAAGGAGCAGGAGGTAGCGGACGCATCAAGAAGTCTTCAGCAGAATATCACGATCAAGGATCAACTTGCACGGCGCGCGTTTGCAAATGGGCGCTATCTAGCAGCTCGGGAAGTCTTTGAATCCATTCTCGATCAGCATCCGGGCCATGTGGAAACCATGCTCAATCTGGGGGTTGTTCATGTTAAAAATGAGGATATCCCCCTCGCTCTTTCCTCGTTTAACGACGCACTGGTAATCCGTGGTGACAACCTCCCCTTTGCTCACTTCATGCTTGGAGTCTGCCATTATCGCCTCGCCGACCTCGATAACTCCAAGCAGGCCCTGGAGCGCGCCGTCAACCTCGATGACACTAACGCCAAGGCTCATGTATTCCTCGGTAATGTTGCTGGACGCGAGGAACGTGACGACGATGCCGAAGCGCACTTCCGGACCGCCATCGAGATCGATCCCACCCTCTCCGATCCCTACTACAATCTAGCTGTTATTTATCTGCGCAAGGGCCTGAAGGACGAGGCCCTCAAACTCTATCAGGAAGCTTTACGCCGCGGAGCCGACCCCAACCTCGAATTTGAGGCCAGTCTGGCCTCCAGCTAGGATCTATTCGGGGAGGCCTGTCAGAGCACTGTTATCTCTTTAGCTCGCCCACGGTGACCTTCATCTCATCGGAATTACCCCTCAGCTCCGGGGCGTATAAACCCTCCGCCCTGGCAGGAAGGGCGCTAAAAACCCCGGGAGTCTCAGCTCTCAGCCGATAGCTGAGATTATGCCTTCCCCGGGGCAGACTACGGACAAACAATGCCACCTTTTCGTCTCGATACTCCACGAACGAGCTCAGGCCGCCTCCTCCACCATGACCACTACGCAGCTCCACTGCCTCCAACCCAGCGGCCTTCCAGTCTTCAAATACCAGATAGCTGTAGTCATTTTTACTTTCAATAGACAGCTCAACTTCAATGAGGTCTCCACTGGCAACCTCATCTCCCTGCTCGAGCTTTGTTCTCTTGAATTTCTGCCTCCTCTGCTGAAGAGCCTGACCCCTCGACCCAGCAACGTTCTCCGATGCCTTCACGGGAACAAGCTTGTAGTAGGATCGCTCAAGCTTGACCTCCAGCCCCGCTTTCCGAAGAAAATCCTCTTTACTGAAAACTGTGAGGTAGACGTTGACATAGAGCGCCCCCTTACCAGATCTGCGCAACTCGACCTTGTGTTTTCCTGTTCCCAGCACATCTCCGGCCACCGTCATCACACCGTCATAACTGAACAAATTCTCCTTTGAGATCTTCACGGTCTTGATGCTCTTTCCATCAAGAAGAACCTCGACTTCCATGTCAGTCTCATCTTCACCACTCGCCCGTAAGTAGTCAGCAAGTGCCTCCACACAAAGTGCCGTGTCTCTCGTGGACTTCCAATACGTTGCGTGCTTTCGGTTGTTGACTAAATATTTTGCCAATCCACTGGCCTGCGGACTTCCCGGTTTTGCAAGCGCCAGAAGCTTAAGATAGCAGGCATGAGCCTCGAATTCGCTGCCATACCAGCGCCACCAGTAACCTCCGTTACCAAGATCAAGCCATGCCGTCTGATTTTCCTGATCCTGTTTCAGGAATTGCTCAATATTCCGGATTACCTCGTCACGCTCTTGAAGCGCGCCTATCCGGTGCAACTCCAAGCCAAGGAGGCACTTCGCGTAAACAGGAAGATTCACCCGGTCGCGCTTAAGAAACCCCAGCATTTCCTTTTGATCGGAACCAGCAGCTCCAAGGACCCTCCGTATCAGAGCATCGAGAGCATCTGCCCGCTGCTTGGTCTTCTTCTTGCGCTTTTTCCAAAATCGGATCATCTCGGCCTGACCTGCCTCGTAGCGCTTCAGCCATTCTATCCCTCCCTTGAGAAGCTCATCAGGAACGGGCGCACCATTTTCCTTTGCGACTGTTAACCCATGCACCACGACCGCAGTAGTATGCGGATACGACCGCGATCCATAGGCGCTGAACCAGCCCCAACCACCGTCTCGGTTACGCATTTCCGTTAACCGCTGCACACCTTTACTGACCATCTTGTCTACCCCTTCAACATCCCAGACTGGGTTTTCCTTCCAGACCTTCCACTGAGAAGCCCGGTCCCGGGCATCGCCAATCTCTTGCGGATTCAGGTTCAGCCTCTTGTTCCTTACTTCTGCAAGATTTATCTCCATATCCCGGAGAACTCGTTGGGTAATAACCGCTGGCACGAAGCGGTTTACCGTATTCTCAGTGGAGCCATAGGGGTAAGACGCAAGATAAGGAAGGGCATCAATCATCGCACCGGCAACAGTCGGTGAATAGCGAACCTCGAGACGCGTTTGACCCGGCCGCCGATCTTCGGGCACCTCGAACTCAATCGACAATGCATCCTTTTCACGTGGCAAAGACCGGCTCCAAGACTCCGTTCGTAACATACCGTGCACATAGACCGGGAACTTCAACTCCATGGCGTCTGAGGCGTCAACCGCATCGACTACGCCTTTCTTCCCATGTGCCACAGCCTTCATTCGGATCATCACAACGCCTTCTTTTCTTGCAACCACTCTCCAATCAACCCTCTGCTCGCCCCCTCCGGGGATCACTACATTTGCCCCTCTTGAGCCGATAGACTCCAGCACCCCACCCTCCAGCTCAAGAGTGACCTCTACCTCCATCGGATCCTCACGATAATTATGAACCACCGCACTGAGGACGACCTCATCCTTCTCGACAAAAAAGCGGGGCGCCTGTAGCCGAACGATTAGGTCCTTACTCGTAATTACCTCTGCGGAGCCTTCTCCAACCCGGGTGCCTTTGCCCAACGCCCAGATCTTCACCTTCCAAGTGGTAAGGTTATCAGGATACTCCACCTCAATTTCGGCTTCTCCCTTTTCGTCTGTTGTCACCCCACCGGCCCACTTTAAGAGATCCGCAAATTCCGATCGCACCACCACCTGCGGCCCCTCCGCTTCTCCTGGACCACCCTCCTGTTCAAGACCGCGGTTAACGGCCACGAGCGAGTCACTCGCCATGGAGTCTGCGTCACTCGCCATGGAGTCTGCCATAGCTGCAGGAGCAGCCCGACCGACCGACTTTGCCATTCCGAATGAAGCATTTTCCGACAAGAACTGACTTCTTGCATCCAAGTTAGCATAACCGGAAAACCGGTTTCCAAAACGCCCCAAGGTCTGCATCCGAGGCGCCCTCATCTTTCCAATCTGCCTTCCATGGAACGACTGTGAATGTCTCACCTCCCTCCTGTAGAATGGACGCGTCCAGTTCCAAAAAAAGTCTCTGAGGTTCGGCACATTTGAGCCTCCTGCAATGGCTTCGAGACTTTTGTCATAAATCGTAACCGCTGTCGTTCCCTCAAATGGCTCACCATTTTGATCCTTCAATCGAATCTTCACTGTTGACTTCTCACCGGGCTTAACCCGGTCTTTTCCTGGAAGAACTTCTACACTGAGAAGTCTCTTTTCGGGAGGAATGACGATCTGCCGCACCTCTGAAACCACCTCTCCATTCACAAGCGTCACAGCCTGAACATGAATATTCGGCATATCTTTCTGAAGCAGCTTCACTGTGACTTCCTTAGACTTTCCCCGGACTTGAACGAGCCTCATCTCTTCCGCCGACCCTCCTGTCGTTCGTAAAAATAGAAGCACACTGGAGTTCTTCTGCTTTGTATTCACAAGAATGCGGGCTTCCTCCCCGGGCCGGTATTCGCTTTTGTCGAGGACCAGTTCAAGCGGGTTAAACCTGCTCTTCGATCCATCATCGTCAACATTGCGGACCACGAAAACGGTTGCCCCCTCTTCCACGTTGCCTTTCACGTCGGTTAACTGAACAGAAAAGCGATACTGCCCGGGCGAAGGCGCCTTGAAGCGAATCTCACCTTCACCCCGATCTTCTTCCTCAAGCTTGATAGACTGAATACGCTCCTCTTCTACGTTACCATCGGGATCTAGGGTCACTCGATAAAGATTCGCTTCGCCTTTGACCTTCACCGCTCGACCATCCAGCGTGCGAGCCGAGTAGCCAGCCTTCACAGTCTCTCCCGGCCGAGCATAGCCTCGATCGAGCCATACTTTTGAGCTGAAGGGTTTTCGTGCGACAAGAACACTCCCCGATCCCGCCACCGTTCTACGAGAAGAGTCTACAACCTCAGCCGAGAGGACATATCGATGGTCAATATCCCCGTGCACAAGCTTTGCTGTAGAGGTATCAATCAAAACCTTTACCGTGCCATCAGGCTCAATCTCGAACTCTTTCTCTAGGACGAGCTCCGGCGGAGTCCATCGCTGGCCTCCCCACCAAGGGGGTCGCGGAGCGATACAGCCCCATTTACTCCAGCCAGGGTAATCCCTGTAATCCTGCCCGAACCACCAATATCCCTCTCCGTAGAGCCAATCCCATTGGCCACCGGGAAACCAGGCATCAGTGTGACTAAACCGCTGAACATTGATCTTTACCCGGCCATCCGTAACCGGAGCTCCATGGTAATAAGTTGCACGCACTTTCACCTCAATAACATCACCGAGCCTGATGGGTTCATCTGGTGCTTCCACCAACACCTCAAACTCGGGCTTTTTGTATTCCTCGACGCGGAATTGAATCCCCCCACGAGGCACTTCTCCCTGAAGAAAGATCTGATACCCACCCAGCCGCGCATCCGGCGGCAGGATCCACTCACCCTCGACCCCCCCAAACTCGTCTGTCCTCAAATTCTTCAGTTCATGAACCTTCCCAGAGGCCTGATGATGGATCTCAACAGAGCACTTCCGGTTGGCAAAGAGCGACACATCATCGAGGTCATATCTGGCCGTCCTGCTCCAGAATTTAAAATACACCTTCTGCTCAGGCCGATAAACCGGGCGGTCCGTAATTCCATAGGATCTTGAGTTATTGAGCTCATCCCACCGAAAATTGTTCCAGCGGTGGCTCTGAAAACCCATCAAGGCACGCCCTCCCGTAACACTTCGCCCCACTGCCATCCACTGAAACTCAGCATCGAGTTCACCTTTTGCCAGAATCACAGACCCATCTACTCCTATCTTCTTTCTGATCCTTTTTGTTTGAACATCAAACTTCCTGAGAATGGCCTTCACTCCCTCCCTGCGCTCAACACGGAATCCAAAAAGCTCGAGACTACCACTCACCGGAGCCCCAGCCTTGCTTTCCGAAAGATAGAACAATGTCCCCTTCTGCAGCTGCTGAGTTATCAGGGCTGTATCTGCAATCCAGACCACAATCCAGGAAGCAGGGCCTTTGCCAGGAGTAGCCTTAAGCAAATAAGCCCCCGCTTTCCGCACCGGAAGAATCAACTCGGCACGCGTGTCCCAATGATTCTGCCTCGGCTGAAGCCCGACCTCCCACTCATCAACTCTCTCTCCAAGATACTTTTTCTGATTTTCATTCACCAGTCGGTTACCGATCCGCGCCACATCCAATTTCGAGCCGTTTATTTCTCTCGGGTTCCCCTCTAGGTGCTTGAATATATCATCAACAACCTGATCAATATCGAGCGCATGCAATGTGAGCTTCAGGTTCTCCGCATTTCGGTAAACAAACGAGAGCTTCGGCTTTGAACCGGCTTGCATCATCGGCGCATGCTCAAAACGACCCCATTCGCCTTCGATTTGGTCGAGGAGACTCTGCCGATGATTGCCCTTTCCCTTGCCGTGGGTAGCAATCACCCTCTTCAGCTCTCGGGCTCCGGCCGCATACTGACGGCGATTCAGCAAGACCTGCACAAGCTGATCCCCGAGGCCTGCGTTTGACTGCTTCCCCGTAGAAAGTCGCCTGAGAAGAGGAATAAATTGGTAATCGGGGGCCAAATCAAAACGCCGCACCCCGGACGCGAGCTTTGCTATGGTCTCGGTCTCCTTCAACGTGTGAACCTGCAAAACTGCCTCCGCGTCTTCCGGATCCTGTTGCATCCACCTTCCGAATCCCGCCAAGGTGCCTACCCCGTAGTGCTGCACCAGAAAACGCGCCCATTGCTCCTTGGCCTGCGGCTCTTTCTCTGGCGCTAACCTCACTGACTCATTAGTGGCCCAGCGCCACCTCTCCCCATCATTCTTCGCGCTCTCCCAGGACTGAGGAACCTCGAGCACGAGAGGCCTCCCATTTATATCGACCGGGGCACCTGACCCACTGGAGAGTCGCCCTTCATCCCCATGGTCTGGAAGCTCTACCAGATTCGTAAGTATCCCCAACGCCCAGACCCTCTGAGCCCCTGTCCGACCCATTGCCAGATACCCAGCAAGCTCAGAATACAGATCGCTGATGACACCCGCGCTATTCTCGTCCACGACCTCTATGGCTCGCCGCACCAGCTGAATAGACCGGACCCGATCACGACCCATGCATTCCACATAGGAGCCACCACCTCTGTGGTAGCCTCGCCGAAATTCACCATCCAAAAGAAACCCTGAGTGCTGTAACTGCTGATAGCTTTTTGCCGCCTGACGTAACAGCCCCCAGTTTGAGGAGTGCCGACTCACCGCGCTTTCAATAAGCTCATCGGCATCGGCAAACTTCCTCAACTCACGCAGATAGCGAAGCGAGTCCACAAGGTCTTTCCCACTCTCTCTATCATCCACAGTGTCGAGAACGACTCGGCTGATCTCCAGCGCCTCCTTCCAGTTACCGTCTTTCGCAAGAGCCCCAGCCTTATTTCGCAATTCCGCAGGTGACTGCCCGGACTGGGATTGCGATGAGAGCCCGACAATAACCAGCGCAAAAAGAATCAGATAGAGTTTCATGATAAAAATAAGACTACGGCCAAGCTGCTATCATATCAGAGCACCGTTCCTTCGATTATGAGACACACGGAAGATCGAACCCTTGGAAAAAAATCAATATAGCATCTTACGCGATCCTTCGTCACTCATGCGCGGGGTTTGAGCCAAAATCAAATGCCTGAGAAGGTTTACGCGACAACCGGAAACGCCCTCCATTACTGTGTCTTAGCGGCTGAAAGACTTCATCTGCCCCACACTCTTTGATCTCGAAGACCGTTGCGAGCAATTCCCCCAGACGCCCTTTGGGAAAGCCTTTCTTGGCGAACCACGCAAGATACTCGGCAGGAAGATCAAACACGGGAACCCCACGGGGTGGATACTTGGAGGGCCCATACTTTCCGAACGGCATCCTCGTTCTCCCTATTTCCTCGAGCAGACTACTGAAATCCTCCCTGTCAATTTCGGTGAAATCCACACCGTTAGAAGAGCATGCCCTCCCCCATGGTCAAGGCTGCAGCTCAAAGATCAAACTGCAACTGCGACTTACTGCACGCATCGGCGAAGCGGACTCCAACCCCAACAAGCCGCACGCCTTTTCCCTGACTCCTACCCCAGGCCTCTTCAAGTAATTGCCGACAGATATGGCTCTCCATGACCGGCCTTATCCCACGGTTCTGAACGGCCACCTCCGGAGCTCGCTCCGCCGTTGTCTGCGTGAAATCAGAAAACCTCAACTTCACCACCAACGATTTAATCACCCGCTCCTTATATTTTGCGACAATTGTCTCCTCTACCCCCGATCTCAACTCTTCCATGATATCGACCAGAGCCAGAAAGTCCTCCACATCCTCTTTCAGGGTTCTCTCGCTACTGACAGACTTGCGAATCCTATCGGTCCTTACAGGCCGATTATCGATACCACGACATAGCGCATACAGCTCCAGGCCCCAGCTACCGAATAGATCTGCCAACTCAAACTTACTGATACGTTGTAGATCTCCACAGGTAAGAACGTCTACTGACGCAAGCCTCTCCTCGGTCTTACGTCCTACCCCATGAAGCCTTCTTACGGGGAGGTGCTCAAGAAACTCCTCCACCTCCCCCGGCTTGATCTCAAATTGCCCATTCGGCTTTTTCCAGTCACTAGCAATCTTGGCCAGCAACTTGTTGGTTGCGATTCCCGCAGAAGCCGTCAACCCGGTTTCTTCTTCAATCCGCCTTCTGATCTGAGAGGCGATCGACGCTCCTGACTCGCTGTTACCCGTAACGTCCAGGTAAGCCTCATCGAGCGAAAGTGGCTCGACCAGCTCCGTGTAGCGATTGAAAACATCCCTCACTTTCCGTGACTCCTCCCTGTAGACCTCGAACCGGGTCGGCATCACGATCAGGCCCGGACAAAGCTGAAGAGCCTTGAAAGTAGGCATCGCCGAACGACACCCATACTTCCGCGCTTCGTAATTCGCCGTGGTGAGCACTCCGCGCTCCCTTCCTCCCACCGCCACGGCCTTCCCTTTGAGGGAAGGATTATCGCGCACCTCGATCGCGGCATAAAAGCAGTCCATATCGATGTGCAGAATCGAACGCATCCGAGCAAATGTTACTTCAAAAGACCAATATCTCAAACACGTGAACACCCGAACGACCGAAGCCCCATCGCGCGGACGCTGGAATTGGAGCGAAACAACATCAGACAACCCTCGACCATGATGCCATAAGATCTTGCCGCTGACCTGCGCTCCCAGCTCAACCTCTCCCACTTCTGCCAACTCCAGAATCTATGACACCCTCATCATCCCGACAGCTGGCCCATGATCTGTTCAGTCAGCGATTTTACGAGTTCCTCCGCATTCGCGTCGAGCTCCCCCCCAGGCGCTCCGGGTTGACCTCCCGGCAATTCGCAGACCGCTCCCGGTCGGAACTCGGAGTTATCACATAGCTCGCACTCCTTCCAACCTGCACGTTTATCGTCCATTCCTAGGCTTGACCGAAGCTCGATCAACTCCTTTGCCTGACTACCAGTGATGGTCAGGAGATCTTTTCCCTTTAGCTGAGCGGCGAGCAGGACCGTCTGGCAATAGGCATCCGTGTTTTCCATTTTCCAGTAGGCGTCCTCGATGTCCTTACCCCACGTAATCACTCCATGGTTGATCATCAGAACTGACATATGCTCGATCGCTGCTTCACCAACGGCCTTAGCATTCGCCGGAGTTCCCGGCGTCTGGTAATCTGCCATACCTATCTCTCCAAGAAAGACCTCAGCCTCTGGGATCATACAGGTGGGTGGACGCACACCTGCGACCGCAAAGGCAGTTCCATGCGGTGGATGAGCATGACAACAGGCCTTCGCCTTTGGCTGCCTCTTCATGATCGCCATATGAGTCAGACACTCACTAGTGCGTCGCCTCGTCCCAGCCAGCTGATTTCCATCAAGGTCGATCAGAGCCATATCCTCCGGCCTCATAAAGCCTTTGGAGATCAGTGTGGGCGTACAGAGAACCAAGTTGTCTCCGACTCTGATTGTGAGGTTCCCACCATTCCCATCTGTGTAGTTCTTTCTCCACATCCGGTCGCCAATGTCGACCATCCTCTCCTTAAGATCCGTGAGTTCCTTCGAGCGGAAGAACCTTGCAATTTCCTCCGGAGATTTTGGATCACTCCCCGGGTCCCATCGGAACTCATAGTCGGGAATACCTGGCACTACCGGCTCCGAAGCATCCGATTCAACCCGTCTGCGACGGGATTGGGCCTCCTTGATCACATCTTTAGCTGTAGGCGTCAGAAGTGCTCCCTCGGGGATCGAATCCAAGCCCTTTCCCTCCCGGAGAAGCCCCTCTACATCTCTGCCAGTAAATACCTTTTTCATACTTCCTTCTTTAATCGTCGTCGTCCTCTGGAGGATACGGGTGATGTTCAATCCAGTCGAAAATTGCCACAGTGATGGCATCGATAGGGGTCGGAGCCTTAAAAGGAGCGGTCGCTTCTGCTCCCTCCACAAAGCCCACAATATCCGTCTCTCCTGCCCCCAGATCGTCATAAACCACCAGAGATGGCAGAGATGTCATACGAGGCTCAATATCGCATGCTGTATTCAACTGCTCTCCCTCAAGCGGATTGACCAGAAGCCAGCGGGTAGCCCGAAGAGCCGGATCCTGCACCCCCATGGTAACCTTCCCAATAACTTGTCCAATCCGCATAATTACTCGTCGATAAGACCCTGAATATAATTTCGAACCGGCGAACTCTCATCATCCACGATGCCCCGCGCACCAATTCCGTCGGTACTTACGAAAACGCGCTGGTGGAGCGCTGCACCAAAAAGGTCGATCGCAACAAAGGGCGGTGCTCCATTAAACTCTCCATCCGAGTTCTCTTGCCTGCACAGAAGCAGGCTAAACCCCTTCAAACTTGGATGACTGTGGGTCGCAACCGCATTCCCAACTACTCGACACATCAACATCGCGACCTATACAATCCTCAGGTTTTCTACCATCACGCAACGCCTGACCCGGGTAAACGTTTTGGGCGTTGTAATTCCCTCGCCTGTTGTAGTGGCAACCGAATAGCTCAGATACCCTTCGCCTCCCAGCCCGAGACCTGCAACACACGGGCCGTTCTTCACAAAAATCGTCGTGTCCATCTGACGCCCCATGTGAGTCATATGGCCCACATTCGTTGAGTGAATAATCGCAGAATGACGGTAGCCATGTTCCGCAACCTTCGCTTGCGCCACTGCGGTCTCAAAGTCAGCCACTGGAACAATAGGAACCATCGGCATCATCTGCTCTTCCTGAACATAGGGGTGACTCTCATCCGCCTCCGCGAACAGCAGCTCACAACGATCACTGATGCTTGCACCAGCAGCTGCAGCGAGGCGGGCCGGACTGGCCCCAACGAAATCGCGATTCACAACCGCGTGGGAGCATCCACCCCCATCATCTTTCTGGGTAAAGGCCACACTCGTTAACTTCTCCAGCTGCGTTCCGGTCAACTTTCCAGCACCTGCACGTTCAAGCGATGCCATAAATTCCTTATAAACCGAATCGACTACGAACACGGCCTTCTCCCCGATACAGAGAAGGTTGTTATCAAAAGAAGATCCCTCGATCACGCTTTGGGCTGCCGCTGCGAGATCTGCGGTTTCATCCACCACTACAACGGGATTACCGGGACCTGCACAAATAGCCCTCTTTCCAGAAGTCATGGCCGCCTTAACAACAGCTGGCCCTCCGGTGATCACCATGATCGCGATCAGATCGTGTTTCGATATCTGCTCAAAGGATTCCAGCGTTGGACTTTCAATGACGCAGATCAGGTTTTCAATCCCGAGCTCTTTTGCGATCGCACGGTTGTATTCCCGGGCAGCCAACGCTGCGCTTTTAGCCCCACCCGGATGAGGATTGAAGACCACCGCATTCCCCGCGGCGACCATGTTGATCACATTCCCGGTCAAGGTTGGAACCGAATGCGTTACCGGAAGAATGGCACCCACCACTCCGAATGGGGCATACTCCTCAAGGGTAATCCCATTATCTCCGCTTAGAGCATAGGGCTGGAGCCACTCAACCCCGGGCACCTTGTCCATAATCTCCAACTTTGCGACCTTGTGATCCAAGCGGCCAATTCCTGTTTCCTTTAATTCAAACCGGCCCCAGCTCTCCGTGTTGGCTGCACAGACACTCTTGACGATCTCAATCACTTTGGAGCGCCCCTCCAGCCCAAGATTCTTCAATTGAAGAAATGAGTCCTGAGCCGCATGAGCCGCAGTGTTTACGCAATCAAAGACCCCAAAGTGTCCAGCTCCGGCTTTTGGCCCAGAATGACAGCCACACCTGCCTCCTGGAGACGATGCGGCCTGCGGGGCGGAGCCTGACCCCGCAGCGGGAACTCCAGCTGAGCTGACCGGGCGACCCAGATCTGCCATAACCTTCTCCACAACTCCCCGGAGCATGTCTTGGTCAATCTTAATACTCATAGTGTTCCTTTCCCAATTTTGAGTAAGACCTACGACCCGTCGTAGACTTTACCTCCAAGAACATCGACGCTGTCCACGACCGCAACGACGGCGGCATCAACAGGAAGCTGCTTCAGCCCGCCTGCCTGCCTTGCGGAACTACCTTGGCAGAACATGACCATCGCCCCCTCTCCTGCACCAACCGTGTCAACGGCCACAATGGTATTGGAACCATCGCGAAATTTCGTCGGATCGGCCTCGTCGACAAGCTTTGGACGAAGGATGAGGAGCTTCTGACCCACCATACTCTCGTCTTTCTTGGTGGCCACCACGTGACCAATGACCTCTGCGAGAAACATTACTCTCAGGGATCCTTACCTATTTCGACTTCGGAGCCGGCTTCTCACCCACAATCACGGGGTCAATTGCCTCGTCCGGACGAGCTATCACGTGCGCGGTGACTACCTCGCCGAGACTAGCCGCAGTATCAGCACCTGCATCAATTGCAGCTTTTACTGCGGCCACATCGCCAGTTACCACCGCATTACATAGGCCACTGCCTATGCTCCTCATTGGTCCTGTCAACTCGACGCTTGCAGCCTTAAGAGCCGCGTCTACGCCACTGACGAGACAACACAGACCGCGTGTCTCGAGAAGTCCTACTGCTTGTTTTCCCATTGTTCTATTGTTGTTTAATTTAAATTCGTAACTTTCTGATAAACCTCTCTTGCAAGAACCAGCTCCTCATTAGCTGGTATAACCAGAATCTGGACTGGCGATTCCTCCCCGCTGATCTTGGCTTCGCCACCGCTAGCGACTTCATTTCTGTCTGTATCGAGCACTATTCCCAATCCTTCCAAGCCCTCGCAGACAGCAGCTCTGAGCCATGGGTTATTCTCCCCGATACCGGCCGTAAAAACGAAGGCATCAAGCCCTCCCAACTCGAAAAGCATTGAAGAGGCCCATCGCCGAACCTCATGAACAAAGAGCTCAACCGCAATTTGAGCCTCGGGGTTCCCTTCGAGCGCAGCTGAACGCACATCGCGCATATCGTTACCAACCCCAGAAACTCCTAGCAACCCGCTCTCTGAAGAGAGCTGCTGAGACGCCTCCTCGATCGTGAGACCAAGAGCCTTGGCCGCATAGGGCAAAGCACCCGCATCAAGATCACCCACTCTGTTATTCTGCGGTACACCGCTCTGAGGGGAGAACCCCATGCTCGTGCCGATCGCCAATCCATTTCGGATACCTGTAACCGAGCTACTTCCGCCGAGGTGACAGGATATCACGCGAAGGGGATGCTCCAACTTTTGAGGCCCTTCCTGATACAGCCCGCGAACAAGCTTCGCAACGTCGGGACGTCCCAGCATCTCAGCAGATCTCTCGGCAATGAACTTATGACTCGCTCCATGAAAGCCATGCCGCCTAATGCCTGCATCATACCATGTCTGGGGAATGGCATATCGTCGTCCCGCCTCCGGCACCCATTGGTAAAATGCAGTCTCAAAAAGAGCAACCCGACGGGCTTCGGGAAGGATTTCCCGGAACTGCCTGATCCCATCTGCATAGGCCGGGTTATGCGCCGGCGCAACGTCGGCAAAACCCTCAAGGGC
>Ga0115012_10001154_pt1 | contig 15250 bp, 13 predicted proteins | sample TroAtlMetagenome_FD_88706 | JGI IMG/M metagenome (GOLD analysis project Ga0115012, IMG submission 88706) | Marine eukaryotic phytoplankton communities from Atlantic Ocean - Tropical Atlantic ANT10 Metagenome | ecosystem: Environmental > Aquatic > Marine > Oceanic | place: Tropical Atlantic...
AATCTACCTATTTGAGTTATTTGTTCATGTTTTCCGACTATAACAGCTTTATTGAAGATAAAATTTTTTATAAGCACATAACATTTACAAACTAATCAACTATGTATAAGATTTTTCTATTGCCAGCAGTTTATAAGAATTGCCAAAAAATATGAATCCTTCGAATGAATTAACATTCCGTGAAAGCGTCGATCGAATGTTCGATCGGGCCATTGAAACCATGAATTTACCTCTTGGTCTTGCAGAGCAAATTCGTTGTTGCAACTCCTGTTATCAACTCAAATTTGGGGTTAAGCTTGGTGATCGCTACGAGGTTTTTACTGGCTGGCGGGCAGTCCACAGTGAGCACATTCTCCCTGTAAAAGGAGGTATTCGATATGCTGATTTTGCCAATCAAGATGAAGTAGAGGCATTAGCAGCTCTAATGAGCTATAAATGTGCCATCGTTTTTATTCCATTTGGAGGCTCCAAAGGGGCACTCAAGATCAATCCGCAAAAATACAATGAAGATGAACTAGAGAAGATAACTCGCCGGTTCACTCAAGAGCTTGCTAAACGTGATTTGATTCATCCAAGCCTAAATGTTCCAGCACCAGACATGGGAACTGGCGAACGCGAAATGTGTTGGATTTCGGACACCTATCAAAGCCTCTTCCCTCAACAATCCAGTGGCATGGGATGCGTTACAGGCAAGCCTGTCCATTTGGATGGTATCCAAGGCCGCAAAGAAGCAACCGGACGCGGAGTACAGTATGGTCTTCGAGAATTTTTCCGTCACTCTGAAGATGTAAAAAGAGCCAAACTTGAAGGCTCACTTGAAGGAAAGAGCATCATTATTCAAGGACTCGGAAATGTAGGATACCACGCTGCAAAATTTTTAAGCCAAGAAGATGGTGCAAAAATAGTCACCGTTATCGAACGTGATGGAGCCATCAGTTCGGATAAAGGTTTAGACATTGAAGCAGTAAAAAATCACGTGATCGAAAACAGGGGTGTGAAAGGTTTTCCAGAGGCAGAATTTAATGAAAACGGAGCTGAATTACTCGAAGCGGAATGTGATATACTTATCCCTGCCGCACTAGAAGGTGTAATTAACAAAAACAATGCCAACAAAATTAAAGCCCCTCTAATAGCTGAAGCTGCTAATGGACCTGTTACTTTTGCCGCTGATGAAATTCTTCGTGAAAAGGGTACAATTATCATTCCAGATGCATACATGAATGCAGGAGGTGTAACCGTATCCTACTTTGAGTGGGTCAAAAACCTCGCACGTATTCGTTTTGGATATCTAGAACGTCGACACGAGGAACATCGAGGCCAATTGATTGTCGAGGCCCTTGAAAAAATGCTAGATACCGCCGTACCACAAAATATTCGTGATCAATTGGTCACTGGAGCCGATGAACTTGATCTTGTGCGCTCTGGTTTGGATGACACAATGCGCAACGCCTACAATGAGATTCGCAACATTTACAACTCGAGAGAAAAAGTTGTCGACTTACGCACAGCCGCTTTTGTGTTAGCTATAGAGCGAATAGCAAAAAAATACGAAAGCATGGGGCTTTAAAGCCAACTTGCTCAATAAGAGATTTAAAATGTGGTTCCAACTTTTCCTTTGGGCCTAAAGCCATTAGGCTGTCGGCGCTTTATGGGCTTAAGTGTTTTCAACACTCTATCACGTTCGGTCGAACCTTTCGTACCTCTAGATCCTGAAGGTAAAAAAGTTGGACTTTATTGCTGTGGTCCGACCGTGCACGATTTTGCGCATATCGGAAATTTCCGCACCTTTGTATTTGCAGACATCGTTCGACGTTACCTTGATTTTAAAGGTTTTAAAGTACGCCACGTTATGAACATAACAGACGTGGAAGACAAAATCATTCGAAGAGTTAACGAAAGTAATAAATCACTTAAAGAATATACTAGAGAATATGAAGAAGCGTTTTTTAACGATCTTGAAGCATTAGGCTGTTTAATGCCAGATGATCAGCCACATGCAACAGATTTTATTGGCCCGATTATTAAGCTAATTAAAAAGCTAGAAGAACGCGGCATTGCATACCGTACTAACGATGGTTCCGTTTATTTCAGTATCGAAAACTATCGTAACGGGGGTAATAGCTATGGACAGCTCCTCAATCTAAATCTAGATGAAATGCGCCCAGGGGAACGTGTCAGCAGTGATGAATACGAAAAAGAATCTGTAGCCGATTTCGCTCTATGGAAATCACGCGTGACAGAAGATGGTGAAGTTTTTTGGAATAGCCCTTGGGGGGAAGGAAGACCTGGATGGCACATTGAGTGTAGCGCAATGAGCATGGAACTCCTTGGGCCCAGTTTCGATCTCCACCTTGGCGGAGAAGATCTAGTATTTCCACATCATGAGGATGAAATTGCTCAAAGTGAAGGAGCCTGTTTGCAATGTGATGGTCAAAAGTTCGTTAAATACTGGATGCACGGATCTCACCTTCTTGTAGAAGGAAAAAAAATGAGCAAATCACTCGGCAACTTTTTTACTTTACGCGATTTATTAGCTAAGGGTTTTGATGGTCGGGCAGTCCGCTATCTAATGATTTCAGCGCACTACCGAGAAACTTTTAACTTTACTCTGGATAATCTGCGAGGAGCCAAAACTGCACTGGGACGCATAGACGAATGCACATCAAAACTACGAGAATTGTCAGATGAAAAAATTGTATCTCCCGATAATGACTCTAAGCTTGTAAATGATTTTATTAAAGCGATGGATGATGATTTGAATGTCTCTGCCGCTTGGGCTGCTGTTTTTGATTGGGTACGCAATACAAACCGCAAACTTGCGGCAGAGGAAATTGACAATAGTACTGCCTCTATAGAGTTAGCAAACTGGGAGCAAATCAACAAAGTGTTGGGAATCCAAACAACCGAAGAGAAACCCCCAGCTGAAATTCTTGCCTTGGCTGAAGAACGTCAAGCTGCAAGGAAAAATAAAGATTTTCAACTATCTGATAAAATCCGTGATGAGTTATTAGAAAAAGGTTGGACTATCGAGGACACCCCAAAAGGCCCGAGAGTCAAACTCAACTGATTTAATCGCTATCGCCTTTGATTATGAATGTCTAATTCGTATTTTTGTTTAGATAGAATCCTTATACCTTCAACAAACCCCTCAACAGGCTGCCACTTTTTCCATTCCAATTCCTCCAACATAGCAGACTCCCAATTGCTTCTTTTTATGCCAGTATCTTTGGCCTGTATCGAACCTTGAATTAAAAGGCCTTCACGATTACGTCGCTGCGCAGCTCCTGCAATTTTTCTACCACGAAATAATAGATCGCTTTTCTCGGCTCCAATAAAACATTGGCCCGAACCAGCTTTAATCACTTCTGAAGACAACTCTGTGATTACCTCACATCGTTCAAATGCTCGACGAATCCAATTATGGACACGCTTATAGCTTATTTCAGCCTTCAAATACCACCATGGATGACCTGCTGGAAAAGTAAGGCTATAAGTCCATTCATTCTCATCGTGCCGAACCAGTCCTCCCCCTGTAGGACGACGAATAAGCGGCCGCAAGTCTGTCCAAAGTGAAACTTCCGAATAACGCTGAAAATAACCAAACGATGATGCAGATCGGTTCCATGAATAAAAACGTAATACGGCTTGACCTATTAAGGCAGACTGGCGTAGCAACAGTTCATCAGCCGCCATATTCCAAGTTGGTGATTTATCTAGATCATGCCAGATATTAAAACTTTCATGTGCCATAGCTATTATTGATAAATGCCATTCTTCCCAGACGGACAAAGCATAGAAATTTCACAAATAGAACAGTCAGGCTTACGCGCGGAACAACGACGACGGCCATGCCAAATCAACCAGTGACTAAACATTGTCCAATCGTTACGTGGGACAAGCTTTTGCAAATTTACTTCAATTTTTTCTGGCGATTTTTCCAGTGTCAAACCCAGTCGATTGGATAATCTTGCTACATGTGTATCCACTACAACACCTTCGTTTATGTTAAAGGCATTACCCAGTACAACATTCGCAGTTTTTCTGCCTACACCAGCAAGTGCAACAAGTGATTTCATGTCAGCCGGCACATTACCACCATGCTTTTCGATGAGTGCATGACAACATTTTTGAATACTTTTACTTTTATTTCGAAAAAGGCCAATACGCTTAATATCATCCTGCAATTCTTCAATATCAACCTCAATATAATCTGCAGCACAACGATATTTTTTAAACAAATAAGAAGTAACAATATTAACCTGTTTGTCGGTACACTGTGCAGAAAGGATAGTCGCTACTAGTAGTTCGAGAGGACTTGAATAGTCGAGTTCACATTTAGCGTCGGGATATGCGCTTTTCAACTCAGAAATAATAGCTGCCGCTCGTTTAGTTTTAGCCTTAATTGATTCTCGAGGCATGAGCTAAAAAGCCTTAATTGATTCTTTTAGTGGCTTCGGAGATAAACCTTTCGGTTTAAACAAAACCAATCGACGATCAGCACCTTCCAACAAACGAACCGTCTCTTCGATAATCGGCGACACCTTCGGGCGAGCTTGTCCGCGACGTGGCTTAAAATTTTGAATTTGAGTTCGCTGGACTAAATAAGTCTCAATAATTCGCCCATATTCATTAACAAACGGAATCAATTGCCTCGGCATTTTTAAACGGGCCACAATCAACTGATTAATTTTTTGCTGAAAGATTGGCTTCTGGACTTCGAAGTCCCAACCTCGCAACGCTTGTTGCAAAGTAATCTCAGCACTAAAAGCTGAATTATCATTAGTTAATTTGACCTCTGCAGGAAGCTTTAACAAGTTCTCCAGTTTCTCTACAGCTTCTAATAGAGTCCAATTCTGATATTGGTTTTGGCCTGTAAATTGAACGATCATTACAGCCCACCACTTCTCTACAACAAGCATATCAGCAAATAGATCACCATAAACCTTAAGAAATGCTGTTTGCCAATTTAGACTGTCTGGCAAAAGACGAATCATTCCCTGCAATCTCTGCCTCCCCATTGGCAAAGCTAACAAACGATCCACCAATAGATGTGAACACGCCTGAAAATCTTTCCAATTCTCACCCTTAAGATGAGCTGCTGAAGGCATAGCAACCTCAGAAAAATCAAAAGCGCGCCTACTGCTTAATCTAGACCGCACTCTAGATAACATATCATGACGACGCACAGTTCGAATGACCTCCTCTGCTGCCATTTCTCTGCCGTTTGATTCAGGTTTTTTAAGCACTAGCACAAGGTCAGGTTGAGCCAACAAAATCTGTGTTAACCCCACTGTTAACCAAAATGGCATCTCTGTTTCACGTAATTGCGGCCTACGGTTAACCAAGTCAAGTAATGTAACCTGCACTAAAGCACGCACCAATTTTGATGCCTCAATTTCACACGGCAAAGTCAGTTCATACGAGTAACCAGACAAATGCCGAACTGATACAACAGGCACTGTGGCCATAGAGTTCAATGTAGGGTTCAAACGAATTTTAACCTTACCACCAAGGAATAATGGTATTCCTAGCCGCTTGAGCATAGCAGCGCGCAACCGGTCGGCTGCTATAGCTACATGGTCTGGTCCAATAAGAATAGTGTCCAAATTAACATCAAGGATTCCACCTCGTCGCTTGGGTGAAACAGGGCCATAAACCATAAACTGACCAGATTGACTGTTAACCGTTTTATAGCCTGAACGGCTTTTAAGTAGACTACTAATATTCTCCGGCAGCTTATCAGGGACTTTTGGTTTTATATTATTTTTGGGCAGGACGCCAGTTTTAGGGGGCAAAACAGGCTTTGGTGGAGTCCTTGAGGAAGCCGCATTATTATATAATGTAACAATTGGATCTACCTGTTGCCTCTGACTGAAAGCTTGGTTACCCAAACCCCAACAACAAATTAAAACCAGAAAAACAATCCCTCGCCCTTTAAGAAGATGACTTCCCTGCACTCTTGCTGGAACTGGATTTACTGTCACTCTTGGATTTACTGTCACTCTTAGATTTACTGTCACTCTTGGAGGAAGCTTTTTTTGAATCAGAATCCTTCTTTGCTCCAGATTTATAATTTTCACTGCGATAGTCGGTCTCATAAAATCCGCTACCTTTAAAAATGATACCTGCACCGGTACCTATAATTCGACGAACTTTACCTTTACACTTACCTTTAGGGCAGTCCGTCAAAGCATCAGCCTTGATAGATTGAAAGATCTCAAATTCATGATCACACTTTTCGCAAACGTATTCGTAAGTAGGCATAAAACTAACTAAAAATCCCTTGCCAGTAACAACAAGTCTCTGCAGAAAGTCAAGACTAGGACCGAATGACTGTATTTCCCGCTTGGCTTAGACCGATCGTGTTGGTTCCCTCTCTTGCATGGCTAAAGCAAAGCTTGCCGAGATTGTCAGATACTGTAACCAAACCCTTAAGCCAGATTCGTTTGAGGATTGGCCTGGTGCAGTAAACGGATTGCAGGCAGAAAACCAAGGTGTTATATCGCACATTGCTGCTGCGGTAGACGCCACACCAGCTACAGTCAAAAAAACAATCGAAACTGGTGCTGACTTATTAATCGTGCACCATGGACTGTTTTGGGGAACTACTCATCCTTGGACCGGAAATCGATATCGGCTATTAAAATTATTGTTAGATAACAATATAGCAGTTTATAGTTCACACCTGCCTTTAGATGCTCATCCTCAGATTGGAAATAACGCTATACTATGCAAAAAACTAGGTATTAAATCACCCAAACCATTTTTTATCGATCGAGATCCTCCAATTGGCTTACGTGGTCAGTTAAACCTGTCGAGACTACAATTAGCTAAACTTTTAACTAAAGTCACAGGAGTGGATCCAATAGTTCTTCCCTGTGGCAAAGAACGTTGCAGAAAGATTGGAATTGTTACCGGCGGAGCCGGTACAGAAATGAAAACTGCAGCCAACGAAGGTGTTGATACATTCATCACAGGTGAAGGACCTCATTGGACTTTTGCTCTTGCCGAAGATTTGGGATTAAACGTTTTTTATGGTGGTCACTATGCAACAGAAACATTTGGTGTAAAAGCATTGAGTGAAAGATTGTCAAAGAAATTTAAAATACCATGGACATTCATAGACCATCCAACTGGATTATGACATCAAAGTTGCCTGAACTTATTTTTCAAAATATAGTAGTTCTATGAAAAGCATTTCTCTAGTTATAGTTCTCTTGTTTACATTAGGCATGGCTGATGCGTGTACAGCTGCATCTGAAATCATTAAAGTTCTGCCACATTTGTTGGACAAACAAGGCAACCACACACTTTCTCCAAGCTTATTAGAAAGAGATGCTTACCAAGCGAAACTTCGAGCAAACCATGACCTTTGCTCCGGTATTCGTTTCGATATCAAATGGTCAAAAAGCAAAAATAAAAATAGAAGCGAGAGCCTTTTCAAACTCCAGTTAGAATTACAGACCTCTGCCTCAATTAAACCAATCGTCCTGACTCAAATAATCAAACTAAATCGAAATGGAGGATGGGATGAGCTTAAACTTGATGGCAAAAAGTATAAAGCAGCGGGCAAAATAATTGGATGGCGAGTATTATTGTTCGAAGACGACAAAACACTTGCCGAACGGAGATCATTTCTATGGCAAACAGAAAGCACATTAAAAAAACCCGAGGCACCTCCTGCCGATTGACAACCGCCCTCCCCTTCCTCACTCTTTCCCCATGGCAAAAACCGGTCTAGGTCGAGGCCTGGGTTCTCTTCTGGGAACTCGTCGATCGACATCCCAAAGCAACCCAATCGAGGAAAAACCTGCAACTGAATCTGGCGCAGAAGATGCCGGAAGCTTAAATGAGGTTCTAGTTGGTAAGATTCTCCCGGGCTCAATGCAACCACGGAATAGTTTCGATGATGATTCTCTCAATGAATTAGCAGAGTCGATTCGAGAAAATGGTATTATGCAACCTCTTGTTGTTCGCCCAATCGAAGAAGGGTACGAACTCATCGCTGGTGAACGTCGCTGGCGAGCTTCGCAATTAGCAGGACTAACCAAGGTACCAGTCATCATTCGCGATGTGGATGACCAAACCGCTCTCGAACTGGCACTAATTGAAAATCTACAAAGAGAAAATTTAGATCCCATCGAAGAAGCTAAGGGTTATGAACAGTTAATGGACCAATTTGATTTAACCCAGGAAGAGGTAGCCACGAAAGTAGGTAAAAATCGGGCAACAGTGGCAAATTCACTACGACTAATAAAACTACCACCAGGAGTACAATCGTATGTGCGAGATGGTATGCTTACCAGTGGTCATGCCAAAGCAATCCTCGCACTCAAACAAGCTAAAAATCAAATCGCAGCAGCAAATCAGGTAATCAAAAAAGAATTAAGCGTTCGTCAAACTGAAGATTTAATTAATTCTCTTAACCAAAAGGACAACAGTTCAGCAAAAATTAGAGAAAAAAACATAATCTCTAATGTCAATGCAAACATAGAAAATCTTGAGGCTAAGATACAAGAGCAACTTGGCACAAAGGTCACACTCCGCTATAGGAAAGGCAAAGGAGGCTCCGTCAATATCAAGTTCTTCAATGATGAGGACCTGCAACGAATTCTCGATTCACTTGGCATCAAATCCGACTAATTCATGATTCTTGATATAGTTAAATACGGAAATCCAGTACTTCGCCAAAAAGGCGAACGAGTAGAATCTATCACTAGTGAGATTACAAAGCTAATAGATGACATGCTCGAAACCATGCGATCAGCCCATGGCATCGGACTTGCCGCACAGCAGATTGGCCGCAAGTTACAATTGGCAACAGTTGATGTAACTGGTGTAGAAGATCGTCCGTCTCGTATGGAGGTTAACAATGAAAATGTCGACCCTGAAGACTATATGCCACTGATCTTATTGAATCCAGAATGGACGGCTGTTGGTGAAACAACCGATACCGGACCAGAAGGTTGCCTCAGTTTTCCAGAGATTTATGGAGATATAAACCGACCCGAAGAAATCGAGGTAAAAGCAATGAACGAAAAGGGTGATAACATAAAATTTCGATGCGGAGGCTTACTCTCAAGAGCAATCCAGCACGAATATGACCATCTGCACGGGATTCTATTCATTGATCGAATGGATGCTTTAGTTAGGTCGAATTTAAAATCAGATATAGATATAATCCAATCTAATACTAAAAAATTACTGGACTGAAAAGCAACACTCATAAAACATTTTTCATGGGACAAAGGCCACATATCAGACCAGCCGGGCATCCTGCTTTGGGATTTACTTTAATTGAGCTACTAGTCGTAATCGCAATAATTGCGATACTTGCAGGATTATTACTTCCGGCTCTTGCAAGAGCTAAACAAAAAGCCCTTGGTATCTCCTGCATGAATAATCTGAAACAATTACAATTGGCAGTAATTTACTTCTGTGACGAAAACGAGGATGTACTACCCAGTCATTCACGTTGGGTACAAAATCAGTGGATGGACTTTAATGGAAATAATCCTGCCAATACTGACATTAAAATTTTACTAAACCCAGACTACGCATTGCTGGCACCATACACTGAAACTGCCGCCATTTACAAATGCCCAGCAGATCTAAGCGTAGTCAGAAAAAATAAAAATATAACACCCCGCATTCGCAGCATGTCTATGAACGCTGTTGTGGAGGGATCAGACAAAAACTTTAGCCCAAATCAATATAGATGGTGGATCGGGGTCCCTCCTTATCGAGTATACAAAAAAATATCCGATATCACCGAGCCTTCACCCAGCCAATTCTGGATGTTGCTTGACGAACACCCCGACACCATCAATAACGGTGACATGGCTATAAAATGTGATGCAAGGGAGGCAAGCACACAATTTGTCGATTATCCTGCAAGCTATCATAATGGAGCATGCGGGCTTTCGTTTGCTGACGGACATGCAGAAATAAAAATGTGGATAGACGCGCGTACCAAGTTGCCTGCTTCATATGGAAAGGGTTTTGCCTACAAGGCAGAGTCTCCAAATAACCCTGACATTACCTGGCTCCAAGAACGAACCTCCGCATTAGCAAAGTGACTAAGGCTGAGCAAGCTTACTTAAATCTGCACGAACACGCTGAAGATAACTCATCGCCCTATTGTATTTATTTGCAGCGATCCTGCCGGCTTTTGCTGCAGAAGAAATTTCAATTTCAGTTGCCTTTCTATCCTGGGGGTTTAACCCGCTAGCTAAACGAGCTTTTGCTGCTTCAAGGCGCTTCTGTTCGAAGGCCATACCCCCCATGGCCATTTCAACTGCCTGACTAAACTCACGTTCCGCAGCAACCAATTCACCTTGCTGCATATGGGCAAAACCTAAATTGTGCCTAGCATCAAAGTAAGTTGGTTGAATACGAATTGCCTTTGCGAAATGATTAACAGCTTCACTGATTTCGCCTTTCATCGCATGGACGGTTCCAAGATTATTGTGAGTGCTTGGGTTTTCGGGAAAAATCTTTATGGAAGCGTCAAAATGATAAATCGCTTCATCAAATTTTTTTTGGTCTTTTAGTAAGTTTCCTAAATTATTGTGAGCTTCGGAATATTCAGGAGCCAACTCAATAGCTTTTCTGTACTCTGCTACTGCCTTATCAGGCTCACCCTTAGCCTTATAAGCAATTCCCATGTTAAATCGAACATCAGGATCCTCACCTCCATCAGCATATTTTAAGGCCTCTTCATACTTAACCAACGCGCCGTTAATGTTGCCGGCATTAATCAGATCATTACCTTCTCCCAACAAGTCCGCTACTTTGTCCGGATCTCCCAAATTAATACCTGATCCATCTTCTAATTTAATCGAATTTAGTTGCTTCAATATATCGTCAACTGATTCTTCATCAGAATCTGATTCCGCAAGCGGATCAAATGTCGCCTCTAGTGAAACAGAATCTGAATTAGTATCAGACTGCAAAGACAACAAAGGTTCAATTTTACCTTCAGAATCTTTAAGTATTGTGACTTGTGCAACTTGATTCGTTTCATTCTCCTGTTTAACGGATACTAACTGATCAGGCGATTGACCTGAACCACATCCAACCAAGAAAAACGTAGTTAGAAGTCCAGCAGCAAATAAAAGTATATTTAACCAACTCACCTCCGAGAATCTATCAAACCTTCACCAAGCCGCAACCATCTTAGATCGATTCTCCATAAAATAAGTTCACCTTGTTATAAATCCTTCATAATATAAGGTTTATTATTTATCCTAATCTACGCTTGGCCAAGTGTTCTAGTCCCCATAAAGTCCTCTGACAGATATGCTTAGAAAAACTTTAATTATTACTATCGTAATTAACCTAATTTGTGGATATACGATCGCTCGTGAACTAAAGGAGTTCGACAACGACGTCAACTACAACGAATCCCTAATCCCTCACTACGATCTGCCGGACCCATTAACTACCGCCGAAGGAACAACAGTTACAAATGCAAAAGAATGGAAGAACATCCGCAGACCACAAATCCTATCTCTTTTTGCTAACTTCATATACGGAACAGTACCAACTCCACCAGACCCGATTAAACAATCATATCATATTATCAAAGAGGACAAATCGTTCTTAAATAAAAAAGCTACTAAACTCGACATATCCATTCGTTTCAAAAACCGAAAAGGAACAGCACAAACACATATCATTTTATTTATTCCAAATAACATTGAAAAGCCGGCTCCGGGATTCATGATGATGAGTTTTGACAGTCCCAGAGGTAGCAGTTTCAAGTTAAGCACAAGTCGAAAAGGTCACCTACGAAATGGAGTGCCTATCGCCAAGCTCATTGATAATGGATATGGATACATATCAGTTTTTCACGGAGACTTAATCGGCCATAACGAGGTCTCTTTTGGAGGAGGAATTCATAAGCTTTTCTTTCGAGATGGACAAAGCTTTCCCAAGGCACACGAATGGGGGGTACTGGCTGCCAATGCTTGGACAGGTATGAGAGCTCTTGACTATCTGGAAACCAATGACCGTATTGATGCAAATCGTATTGCTGTTATGGGACATTCAAAAATGGGTAAAGCTACACTTTGGGCTGCCGCACAGGATGAACGCTTTGCAATGGCTATTTCTGCTCAGTCTGGATGCGGAGGCGCAGCCTTATGGAGACGAAAGTTTGGTGAGACTATGGTAAAATTGAATCGCTTTCCCCACTGGCTGTGTATAAATGCGCGTAAGTTCAACGAACGCGAAGATGATCTTCCTGTTGATCAACATATGCTACTTTCACTGATCGCTCCTCGCCCAGTATACGTTGCCAGCGGGACCGCCGACACTTGGGCTGATCCACACGGAGAATTTCAATCGGCAAACCATGCAGGGCCTGTTTACAAATTACTTGGTAAAAAACCTCTAAATACCGTCAAACTTCCTCCACCCAACCAACCTCTTTTAGAAGGAGATATCGGCTATCACTTGCGCACCGGAGGCCACTCAGTGGATCCATATGACTGGGAACAATTCATTAATTTCGCGAATAGACATTTAAAAAAATAAAATGCTATTTCTAGGGAAGCGTGCAATTAGGATATAAAAAAATCTGCCTATTAATAGGCTTGTTACTTGCAGATTTGTTTTTGCAAATAACTGTATCAGCAAGGTCATCATCACCCGGATCTAAAATATATGCCAATAAATGCGCCAAATGTCATGGTGACAAAGGTCAAGGTGTAAATAACCAGTACGACGAACCTCTAACTGGTGACTGGTCACTAGAAAAACTTGTACGCATCATTACTAAGACAATGCCGGAGGAAGATCCTTCCCTATGCATAGATGAAGAGGCTAAACTTGTAGCTGACTATATTTTCAAAGAGTTCTACTCCCCTCAATCTCGCACCTTAGACAAACAACCTCGCATCAATCTTTCCCGCCTAACTAATCGTCAATTCCTCCACTCGGTTGCAGACTTAATAAACAACTTCAATGGAAACTCATTCTTTGAACAACCAGGTGGATTAAAAGCCAGTTATTTTAATAACCGTAATTTAAGTCAAAACAAGCAGACCGTTAATAAAATAAACGAATCAATTAATTTCGACTATGGTTCTGCCTCACCATTTCCGAACAATGAGAATTTCAAACAGGAAGAGTTTTCTATGCGATGGATTGGTTCAGTTTTTGCTGAAGAAACCGGAAATCATAAGTTCATAATTAGTAGTGAAAATGGCGTCCGCCTCTGGGTTAACAATATGGATCTTAAATTAATCGAAGGCTGGGTTTCTAGCGGACAACGAAGAGAACTCACTGGCACCGTTCGGCTAATCGGCGGACGAGCTTACCCAATCAAAATTGATTATTTTAAGTATAAGAGCAAGAGCGCCTCAGTTAAACTGGAATGGCAGCCCCCGCACGGTTCGCGACAAGTTTTGCCATCTCGCAATTTGTCTCCAAAGATATCCAATAAAACTTTCGTTTTTAGTCAACCGTTCCCCCCGGACGATAGTAGTATTGGCTATAAAAGAGGTAATTCTGTCTCAAAAAAATGGGATGAGTCAGCTACATACGCCGCCATAGAAACAGCAAATTGGATAGCAAAAAATTTAGATTCATTATCTAAAACCACTAGTAAATCTCCTGATCGAATAATTAAAGCTAAGCAATTAGGCAGTCGTTTTGCTGAATATGCTTTTCGCCGTCCACTAACAACCGAAGAAGAGCAAATCTTCGTGCATTCAAGGTTTGAACCAAATAAACCAGAAACAGATTCGATTAAGGAAGTAATTCTCCTAACAATGAAATCGCCCCGATTTCTGTACCCTGACCTAGGCCAATTAGACGACTATTCTGTTGCAGCAAGACTCGCACTTGGACTTTGGGATTCAGTTCCTGACACAGAACTAGCTCAAGCAGCAGCCGCTGGACGATTGAAAAATGAAAATCAAGTTCGTCAACAAGCTATGCGAATGCTTCATGACCCACGAACAAAAGCTAAAGTTCGCAGCATGATGCATCACTGGCTTGGCCTAGACTATGCTGAAGAAATTGCAAAGGATCAGAAAATATTTCCTCAATACGATAAATCGATCGAGGCAGACTTACGGACTTCGCTCAATATATTTTTGGACAAAATTATTTGGGAAAATGCCGGCTCTAATTACAGATCCTTATTTAATTCCAACCAAATTCCTTTAAACTCGCGTTTGGCTAAAATTTATAAAGCTCAACACAATAGAAGTGAATCCGAATTTTATCAGGCAAACTTTGATCACAATAAAAGAGCCGGAGTATTAACTCATCCGTATCTTCTTACATTATACTCTTATCACAACAGCACATCACCGATTCACCGTGGCGTATTCGTCACCAGAAACCTACTTGGTCGCTCGCTTAAACCACCACCAGAAGCTGTAGCATTCAAAGATGAAGGATTTGAACCAAATATGACCATGCGAGAGAAGGTCACTCAAACAACTAAAGCCGATTCCTGCATGACCTGTCATAGCGTTATAAATCCACTAGGGTTTTCTCTGGAAAATTTTGATAGTATTGGCCGCTTCAGAAAAACAGATAATGGTAGGCCTATCGACACGTCATCAGAATATCTTACTGTAGAAGGTAATCCTATTCATATTAAGGATCCATCCACTCTTGCCTCTCTTGCTATTAATAGTCAAAGCGCTCACAAAAGATTCGTTGAAATGCTTTTCAATCAAGTTGCCAAGCAGCCCATTCAAGCTTACGGTTCAGGTGCTTTAAGTCAACTATCAGAAGGATTTGCTAGCTCAAATTACAATATCAAATATTTGCTAGTCGAAATAGCCGTAGTTTCAGCACTAAAAGGACTTGAAAAGAAGGAAATATGATAAACCTATGAATACAATCGATCGCAGACAATTCATTCGAAATTTAGGTGTTTCTGCAACATCCTTACCCTTTCTCTTAGGCCTTCCAAGTTTGGGACTTGCTAAAACCGCTCCCACTCGAAAAAGGCTCGTGGTCATGTTCAGCCCTAACGGCACTATCCCAAAGAATTTCTGGCCAGAAAGCACGGGATCAAACTTTGAACTGAAAAAGATAATGGAGCCACTAGCGCCATGCCGCAATCGTATGCTGGTGCTAAACGGCGTAAACAATAAAGTTCGTGGCGACGGAGATAGCCATATGCGAGGAATGAGCTGTTTACTAACTGGTATTGAGTTATTCCCAGGTAACATTCAAGGTGGCTCTGATACCCCAGCTGGTTGGGCTAAAGGCATTTCAATTG